>Ga0210396_10000069_pt1 | contig 188613 bp, 162 predicted proteins | sample IncBWH17OmetaG_FD_155466 | JGI IMG/M metagenome (GOLD analysis project Ga0210396, IMG submission 155466) | Forest soil microbial communities from Barre Woods Harvard Forest LTER site, Petersham, Massachusetts, United States - Inc-BW-H-17-O ... | reverse complement strand
GGGTTCACAGTACTTTGCTTACGTCAGTTACGGCGGCAACGTGACGAACGTCGATGGCGTGAATGTGCAGGCTTACGAATTGGTCTTCACGGCGGGAACAGCGGTGGACACGGTCGCGCCAACCGTTATGACTGTCGCTCCTCCGAATTTGGCCGCCAACATCGGAACGAATGCCGGAGTCGCTGTCGACTTCAACAAGGCCATCAACCCGGTATCGGTGACCGGCAGTTCGATCCAGTTGAGCGGAGGTTCAATCACAGAAGTGCCGTCAAGTATCAGTTTTACGACGGACTACAAGCGCACTATAGTCGTCCCACAGGCGCCACTGCCGCCCAGCACGCAGATGTCGATCGCCATAGGAGGCGTCACAAGTCAGGCTGGGATAGCCGTCGCCAGCCAAACCACGACATTCACCACTGCCGCTGGTGCCGACTTTGTTGGACCTTATGTAGTCAATCCGAGCGTACAAAACGGTCAGACGGTCGGCACAAACGCCGTCTTCGCCCTGCAATTTAACGAGCCGGTCGACCCGGGATCGGTCAACCCAGCCGGTGCTCAATACGTATTCCTCTACGACTACACGTTAGGCTATGTCGCGACTACCACGAGCTACAGCGCTGACCTGACGTCCATCTTCTTGACGCCAACGGCCGCGCTCACAGCCAGCCACCAGTTTGAACTGTGCAGCTACTACGCGACAGATCTTTCTGGCAACCCGCAGCAGAATTTCTGCGTCAGCGGTTTCTACACCGGCGCTGGGGTCGTTACCGCCGGCCCGGTAGTGCAGCAGGTCAGTCCGCCAAGCGGTTCCACGGCGGTGGGCACCAATGCGCCTGTCGATATCCTGTTCAACGAACCTGTCTCCGGGGCTTCTCTCGCAGGCGTGACGTTGAACCAAGGGGCTTCGGTTATCCCCACGTCGACTTCGCTCTATGATGGCGACCACGGTGTCCAACTGCTGCCGCTGGTGCCATTGACCCCCAACACCACTTACACGATTAACGTGACGGGAGTGCTGGATATCACCGGCAACGCGCAATCCGCCTTTACTCCGCAGTCCTTCACGACGGGAACGGGAGTCGATCTGATTCGGCCCACGATCGTTTCGACGAACCCAACCAGCGGAGAGTCAAATGTTCCCGATAACACAGCGCTCCAGGTTGTCTTCAGTGAGCCGATGGACCCGGCAACATTCGATGCGAATAACAGCTTGACCCTGCGGGATGCTTCGAACAACATTGTGTCCGCTACCATCACCTTCTCGGGGAACTACACCACGGCTACGTTGCAACCCACGTCGAACCTGGTTGGAGGTGGCGCAACGTACCACTTCGAGATCGGTTATCAAGCCCCGCTGTATGACTTGGGTGGAAATCAGCTATCAGGGGCATACATAACATTTACGACGCAGTGAGGCGATCCGTCGAGCAGAAATGTATCGAGGCTGCTCGTAAACGATAACCGGGTTCCCGGGCCGTGAATTGTGATGCGCGGCTGGAATGTTGTTGCTCGCAATATGCAGGCCGAAATTCATGGAGACGCCGACTGACGGGGATCAGCCGAATCTGCGGCTTTTCGCGACGTGAGTGGCAATCCGGGTGCCAGCTGTGTGCCAGATTCTATGGACCCGGAGGGTCGGAAGGGAACGCCCCGCAGTCACCTCGTGCGACGAGAGTGAAGTGATCATCGGAGGTGTGCCTGATGGAAAGCGCATGGCCAGATTCGGTGCCCTCCTTCCACATCCCGTCGCCGACGCGAAACCAAAGCGGCGGTCGAACCTAAGGAAATTCCTTATCGAGAATGAAATAATCTGGCCGCCTAAGAGAACTTGGTTGGTCAGTCGCTGTTTGCGCAGGAGCGAAGGAATGCAAAAAAAATAGAAGGCCGATAATGGTGGAGGCGGCGCGGATCATGCTTAAACTCCTGCTGGCGATTGAGACGAAGGCCAAATGACAATCGGTCAACCGCAAAATGTACGGCGCCCAGGTTCATGAAGCAACAGGGTAGCGAAGCTTGTTACGAAACTCGAACAAGATCAAAGCCTCATCGGAAATGTGATTGAATAAGCTGCTCCTCTCAAAGTCCAGATATCACCGTACCATTGTGTAGATCGTTTTCCGCGAGCTGTATAGACGGCTTTCTTCCTTCTAAGATCTTCCTCCTACTGCCCAAGGTTGACCCACTGGCCGTTCCGTTTCACCTCGATTTTCGTTATGGGATGGATCTCCCATACCGATGCCCGCTGACTTCCAATGACTGGGATGTGCTCGTAGTCGTAGAGCAGCCACCCACTGATCCGCACCGGCACATTCTTGTTCACCACAGCATCCAAGTCCGACTTCGCCCACTTGTGGATTGGCCGGGTTCTAGCTGTTGTTTCAACGATGACAGCCTTGCTGATGTCGTCGACGCCGGCGGTGTCACTCGTGTAAATGTGCCAATCAACTTCGTCTGGATCCGTGAGTCCGCAGTTGGGCGACTCGGCGCCTTCCGGCTTGACCTTGTGAACGAGGAAGCCCTCAATCACGACCGGCGCGCCCGGCAGGTCCTCGGAATGATTCGCCGGCAAATCTCGCAAGTCCGCCCAATCGACTTTGACATATGCAGTGTCGGCGGGCGTGTCAGTGCGGTTCTTGTTGGTGTTCAGTGCTTTCTTTTTGTCATCGTTTCCGGGGGTACCAGTTAGGCCGCACACAGCTTCCCCATTGATGACAAGAGGCTGCCCTACAGCAGCGACGTGGGCCGCCAGGAGCTCAGCTATGATGTCATCTTCGACAAGTGCAGTGGCCTCTCCAGCATCCTCCTCGTCGGACACCTCTATGTTCTTCGCATAAACCCACCCCTTGTCGCCGTCATCGGTGGTTACATGAAGAAACGCGTTCCTGGCTGCGGGATTGACGAGCGTGAGTGTGGCGGGCGGCTTCAGTGTCGTGATGGCGGTGCTCGTCGATGACGCCTTGCTCCGAAGCACGACGTTGTGCTTGACGGTGGCGGTCTGGGCAGTGGCAAGGCTGATGGAAAGGACACAAACGGCGACTAAACGAAGGAATTTTCTCATGGACATTCTCCGCGCAGAAGATCGATCTACTGAGGCTATTAGTTGTGACACCTATCCGCACTCGTGCAGACCGGTGCGACATCAACATACACATCCCTTGGGAGAATCGGCGAGTAGAAGCCCCCTCAGACTAGCAGCTTGGAGAAAGCTGCTCTTTCTGTTCGCCGAATCAAGCCGGAACATACGCTTGAGAATCTATAAAGTCAAGAAGTAGAGTTGTGGATTAATCTTTCCAATTGCTACGCGTGTTGGGCAAGTAGGCGCTGACGAATGTGTGTGTCCGCCGGCACCGAGAGGCGCCTGCGCTGTGCAGTAGTGCTCACAATGGCCTTCGCACTCGTTCTGGTATGTAGGCAGTTATGGAGATGGCGTAAGATCACCGATCATTCAAAACGAGGATTAGTATCAGCGCAGCTACGAGCAGTCCGATACGGATTGGGTGCTCCCGAAAGTGGTGGAGAACTGAAGACCAGCTCATTGTGAAAATGATATTTCAGTCCGCAACACTCTGACCTTGACTAAGTTCAGACCGCCATAGGGGTGCGAACCGCAGGGTATTTCGGAAAGGGGAGGAAAGGCTTCGACCGTTTCTACCTGGCTGTTCCCGCTCGCGCCGACCACGGCGCGGAAGTGTGATCTACACGGTGCGGGACTGGGGCGCACAGGCGCAGTTTCCCGCAGATAATCCAGAGTGCGACCGCGCCTTTCCGTCAATTCGCCTTCACCTGGCCTTAAGGTAGGCACCTCGCGTGCCGCTGGTCTGAGGTGGGACAGCACGTTGAATACGATCCGCGTTGGATGCAAGAGACCTCAGATATTCAGAGCCGTTACTTGCCTCCCGTTCCTGATTTTGCCAGCCACAGTCCATTCGGGGGAGCAACCTCTTGGTTCCAGCTCCACACCGCCGCTCCCAATCCCGACTCCGGCACCAACCAGAACTGAAAAACTGTTTGTTGGTGTCATGGGGATTTAACGTCAAGGCTGCCTACCAAGAGGTATACTTTCTCGATCCGACCCCCACCTGAAAGGGGAAGTTTATGCGACGACTTTCGGGCTTCGTACTCTCCATTCTGGTTGTCTCCGTCTCGGGTACCTCCGCGCTCCACGCCCAGAAGAAACCGGACGTAGTTCGAGTCTGCGTCGCCAGGCTCAAGAATAGTACGCAGCATATCGTGAATGAGACCTGGCAACGGGACCAGCTAGTAAAGGCTTTCGAACGAATTAACAAAGGCAAAGATGTCAAGAAAGGGAAAGCCGCTCCAATCGAGGCAATACCACTGGAATTAAGGGAGGGCTCCGATCCCGAGGTGCGCGACAAGGATTGTCAATTCGTTCTCTACACTAACCTAACCGAAGTAGCGGAGGCTGGCGCGCCCGAAATCATCATTCCACGACCAGAAGCAGTCGAAGTCGGCGGTGTCAGTGATCCTCGCGCTATACCAGCCGACTATCACAGCGCAACCGTCACGTATCGGATGGTGCGTCCCGAGGACATCGCAAATTGGACATCGGGCTTGGTATCCGCGCATGCCCAGTTGCCAGAGCAAACGCTGGTCGCGCAACTGATGGACCAGGTTGCGAGTCGCGTGGCCAACGAGTTGCGAACGCCCCATTCCGAAGCGCCACAGTAAGTCTCGGTCCACAAACCCGGCTTTTCTGTGATGATTGATGAAATCAGGCTTACGCTCCAAAATGGAGCCGCTTGTTACTTAGCGGAACAGTACCCGTCCCGTGGTGCCAGCGGCTTCGCGAATGTATTTTCTGGTTAATCTCCGGCAGACAAGAAATCCAGGCACAGCGAACGAGAGGTAGAAAACCAAGAAAGCAATCCCCACCGCGTCTTCTCCCGCGCTTGAGCCTTGTAAGGATAAAGGGAACAAAAGCGGCCAAAAGACGAGGACCAAGAGGCCGCCCAAGCCGCCGAACATGGCTCCTACCAAAACACTGAGTAAGTTTCGCGTCAATCTACTCATCCGGCAGTCTCGCCTTTGAGACGCGATAAGCATAGCAAGGTTTCATAACTGTTGTTAACAATTACACTCATTGACCCTACGACCGGGGGTTTTGAGTGTAAACGCGATTTTTCACCAACTGACATAGCCACAGCTTGACCCAGCGACTCCGGCAGTACATCGAACTCGGGTCACGCCATCTTGCAGTTCCTATCTGAGAAAAGGGATGTAAGCAGGGACGCTGTGCTCGTACTCCCGGAATTGCTCGGCGAAGCGCGCCGATAGCAACTGATCTTCGGTCCTGATCCGAATCTCAGTTCCGACCACGAACACGACTACTGCTGACAGGAGCAGCCATAACGGCGTGATCATGAAGCCTGTTCCGCAAAGAAGACAGAGCATCGAGGTGTAGATAGGGTGACGTACCACCCGATAGGGGCCGGACACAATAAGCTCATGGTCCTGGTTGAGGCCGGCATCGACTCGCCATTGTCGACCAAGAGAGTGTGCCCCGGTCCACGACAAAACAATCGCGCTCAGCAGGAAACAAACGCATAGCACCAAGCGCCAACCGGGAAGTGGTCTTGCCCAAAAACTGTTCTGCAGAGCATGGAATAAGAGACAGCGACCAGCAAAATACCCCAACGTGCGCGGCGATCGATCACTCTTGCACGTTCGTGGTGACGCCTGGCCAGCAGGAACGGTGTTAACCAGATCCCCCACCCCGCAGCGAGAACGGCGTATGCGTAACCTGGCACGGATTGGATTTTACTCTGACCATGGATGATTTTGTCCGGCAGTGAAGCAGTGTACGAGAACGGACAACTATACGCGGGTGGTTGTCATAACCAGGCGATTTCACTCAAAACCCCTCTGGCGAGGTCAATGAGAGTAAACCCGATGTTACGCCAACTGACTACCATTTGAGGTTCAGTTTAGCGGGTATTGGCCAAAGTTAGTGGGTGGCCCCAGAGGACAGAGTCCAGCTCTTGTTGGTGAAACTGGCGGTGCTTGCCAATTCCTTCGTCTGCAGCGTCAGCAGTTGCTGCAGTAGCAGGAGATCGCTCTCGACATCAGCGCGGGCCGTTTTTCGGGCGGCGGCGGATTTCAGTTCCTGGCGCAGGCGTGCGTTCACGAGACCTGCGGCAAATTCGTAACCGGCCGGAAAGTTCAGAATATTGGATCGCGCAATCCCCACGGACCTGACTTCACCACCCACGCTCACCTGCAGGGCGGGTCCCCCAATGGCATCGAAGACAGGCTCGGCCGCAGCCTGTAAAGACGTCCATTCACGCTTATCTGCGTCGGCAGCCGCCGAAGACGCAGCCCGGATCAGTTCCTCTAGTTGGTCCTGAACAATGCGCCGGTCTGCACTCGTTAGGGGCGCGACCAACTGATCACTTGAGTCGAGGATCAGTGCGTTCTTCCCCGGGTTGAAGTGCCAGCGTCCAATATAAACACATTCCAAGACACCGCGGACTCGCTTGGACCGTGGAATTGTCCCTGGGACTTGTGGAATCACGAACGTCGATGTCTGCAACTCCGGATGACGACTGCTGTAGGTGGAAAGCGTTCTTGCCAACTGTTTCGGCGTAGTGATGCCCAGGTCGCCGATAATGCTGCGATGCACGGAGTGTGGGTAGTAAGAATTAATGATCTGCCGCACGAAGTCGGCGCAGTTCGCGGTAACCAGGTTCCAGCGATGGTGCTTCGAGCGTTCGTTGAGGGTGCGAATCAGCTTCGCATCCTGCTCCGGGCTGGTCTCGATTTCAAAAGTGTAGATGGTGCGGATATACGAAGCCCCGATCAATTCGTACCAGTCTCCATTCGGCGTCTCGCCATTGGGAAGATCGGGAGCCAGCGATTCTAGGTGATTGCGCCGGTAGCGGTCGCGCAGAAACGCAACTAGCTTCTTGTCGGCAAAAAGCGGAATGTCTTCCTGTTTCTCCACGGCGTACAAGTAAGGGACGAGAGGAATTGCAATCCAGTCGTATCCGGCAATACTGCGGTAACGGCTGAGAACGATTCCGGTTTCTCCGGGCTCACAAAGACGCAACAAAACTGGGGTCGTGGCGCAGACGCGGCTGAGGTAGACGGCGGAATGACCGGCGCCCACGAGAGCGCCGCCGAAACCGTAGGGTTCTCCCAAGAACAGCGTCGCCCCAGCATGCCCGCGAGGAATCGAACACAGGCAGAAAAGGAGAATCGCACTCAGTTTCCTTGGTCTCAAGACAGCCTCAGAGTAAGACTAGGCCAACCGTACAAGACGCATAACTGGAAGAAATACAGGAATGAGCCTGTCGAAACGCTAGCCGACCCGAGCGAGAGCTCGCGACTGTCTGATAGCTACCTTTGCTGAGAGCCATCGCCGTCGTTGCGCGAGGGTAGAAAGGCTGGCTCACCGGCGTCAGTCCGAGCATGCCCTGGGTTCGGCAAATGTCGACCCAGCAAGGCCCTCACTTGCAACCAAACTTCATGATCACATTCGATCCGAGTGTGGCCTTTACTCAAAAGACGACCCCGCCAGGAGAACCCGTGACATTCTGCGGGCTCGCCTTTGTATTCCCAAAGGAAATTACCTAGGATTGTCGTCTCCGCCGGATCGGCGGCAAGGATTTTTCGGCGGCCTTGAATCAGGCCATGCGTCTGGTAGAAATTTACCGCTTCATGGACGTTGGCCGGAATTAGCCAGTCGTTCTGGAAAGGCTTGGCGACGCTATCTATCTGTATCGTTAGCGTCACCGGGATGCCTGCCCGTTCTAATTTCCGGGACAGGCTGACCACGGCCGAAGCACCCCAACTGTGCCCGAACAATACGATGCGCGCTCGCCGCTTTTTGTCATCCGATAGTACATCGTCCTCCTTTGTGCCCAGTAGCTTTAGGATGGTGTTGTAGGCTGCGACGACCTTACGGTTTTCAAACAGGCCGATATAAACCGCGTTGGGATATTCCCGACGTAGGCTCTGGATCAGCTGCACTTCGGGGTGGTGCGGCTCATCGTGACGGACAAAGCCACCTAGAAAGCCGACTACAATCTCTGGGGGATTCGTTTCACCCGAAGGAAAAACCACCGATGATTCTGAAGAAGCCCAGGGGCGATCACTCGCGGCATATCCTGGCAAAGTAAAAACAAAGGTACTCAGGAGAATGAACAGGCAGCCAATGGTTCCAACTCGAAATCTTATCGGCGAAGATGAAACTACGCCCGTGGACCTGCCCCCGCTATGGAAAATCGGTCGCACGCACCCTCTTTGCAGAACACGTCATTTTACGACAGAATCGTTTTGATCCACCCTGGAAATTTTCAGTAACCGGTTCTGATTACCACTCACTTGCCCCTGGTGCCTAACGGTGGTCGCCTCACGGTTTCGAACATGTGGTGTCAATCGTCGGATGACGAACTCTTGAAGCACACTCTCGAATGCAGTTTCACCCAGCCTGATTAGCGAGTTCTGCACCACCAATCCAGCGCCGTTGCGATCGCTTTGGGGATAGTAGAGATAGGAGATACCCGCCGAAGCGAAGGATCCAGCTACGTTCGAATAATTCGGCTGCCAACGCATGTTGTCACCTCTGCAAATCACAGGACTGGCCAGCGCGTACAGTAGACGCGATCGAGCACTTCCAGATCCCTTGAAGAAATAGCGCGGATCTTGTTTCAGCAAAGACGGCAGCACCGCGCTTCCGACAAACGTGCCGGTGACCGCGTCGGCGTAAGATGCGCCCATGCGCTTGAAGTAGCCTTGCGCACCTTGGCCATATCCGTCGAATGCATTCGCCGCCTGCTCAAGTCCGGCCATCGCGGCGACTCCCACGACGGTAAAGGGATCCGTCGTGGTCCTCCAGGCAAGCCTGAACTTCTGCTTCGTGTTGAGAGGGAGCGCATCGTGCCCATAACTTACATAGAAATTTGGAAATAGACCGAATACGCGCTGTTTCTCCTGTTCTTTAATCTGCATGTCCGCGATCTGGTCCAGGGTGAGCGGATCGCCTTTCACGTGCACTTCCGTCACGCCCGTAGCTACCGCCAGAATGATCGGAGGGACTAGATAGGTTTCGCCAGGACCCAGAACCGCAGAGAATGCTCGGCTTGCGAAGCCTGGCGATGTCACGGTCAGGCGAAAGGGGCCCGGAGCGATATTGGCAAACAGAAATTCCCCATTGCCGCCGGACCTGATCTCCTGGTTCGAAACTAGGCCTTCGTCGCTAAGATGCACGTCAGCTCCGGAAGTCACCGCTCCCGACTGATCAAGAATGGTCCCGCTAATGTAACCGGGCGATTGATTACCGAGCCCCTTTTTCTCCGAGCTGCTCAAGTATGCTTGCTGGGTCTGGATGCTGTTGGTTGTCGGCGAGCCATAAACATTGGCTTCTCCCGTAATGGCGGTACTATTGTCTGGTCTAGTTACCTGTGCGCTGGAGAGCACGCCAGCGGAAAGGGCCAGCAGCAGCGGAGCCCATGCTTCAACAATCGGATGTCTCATGCTCAAGACTTTTCATGCACTCCATCGACCACATGAATCTGACGATTTGCCGAGTTCGCGGACAACTGGCAGAACTCTCAGAGCTGCGCTCTGCAAGTCCCTCAGCTTTCGATCGAATGATTCGAATAACGAAAAACCAGTAGCCAGTCTCGCTGACTGCTTGCGCAGTGGATACCGACACGGGGGAGTGTGGCGAGCGGCGTCTGGAGCACCGCGAAGAGGCGGAGAAGTTCTACCGTGAGCTTGCGGCACATGCGATGACGGTTCGTGTGGGGATGGAAGCGAGTGGGCACGCACGCTGGTTTGAACGACTGCTGGCGGAGTTGCAGGTTGAGTTGTGGATTGGGGATGCGGCCGAGATCCGCACGAAACGAGTGCGCAAGCAGAAGACGGATCGCCAAGATGCGCAACTGATGCTGCGCCTGTTGCTGGAAAATCGCTTTCCCCAGGTATGGGTGCCGAGCTGGGAGAATCGCGATCTGCGGCAACTGCTCTGGCATCGTCACCGGATGGTGCAGGCGCGCACGCAAATCATGAACCAACTGCAAGCCGTAGCGCTCAACGAAGGACTGCGCTGCAAGAAGCGGCTGTGGCGGGACAGCGGACGTGAGCAGCTGGAGTCGTTCCGGTTAGCACCGTGGGCGAGCCGGCGACGGCACGACCTGCTGGAGTTGCTGGACCGACTGACTCCGACGATAGCGGAGTTGAGCGACGCCATCGAGCACGAAGTAGAAAGATGTCCGGAGGCACAGCGGCTGCAGAGACATCCCGGAGTCGGTGCGCTGACGGCGTTGGCGTTCGTGTTGATCCTGGGCAGAGCGGATCGGTTTCAGTGTGGCAAGCAGATCGCGAGCTACCTCGGCTTGGTGCCATCGGAAGAGTCGAGCGGGCAGCGACGGCGCTTGGGACACATCACGAAACAAGGCAGCGCGCTGCTGCGTTTCCTGCTGGTCGAAGCGGCGCAAGTGACGGTGCGCAGCGATCAGGAATGGCGCAGTAAGTACTTTCACCTGACGCTGCGGCGAGGACGAAAAATCGCCAAGGTGGCGATGGCGCGGAGACTGGCGGTACGCCTGTACTGGATGTGGCGGAAGGAATGGAATTACCAGCAGTTGACGAAGTTCGGTTCGCACGCGGGAGAGCCCGGACATCGCGATGGTGTGCAGTCCAGCACCGAGTAATTGATTGGGCATCCCGCTCCCCTTCGCGGGGGAGTTCGAAGTAGTAATCATGATTGAAAGTGTGACCGAAGAGATGGATGGGTCGGACCGAGTTTCCTGACCTGGAACCGATTACGAGCGAGCCTTGGTTGCGATGGCACGACCTTCAACGAAGACCGAAATGGCGCGCTCTCCGGCGTGCACGGAGCAGTACGCTCAAAAAAGTGTTTGACACCGCCGACATTGTTAGAGACGCGATGTTACGCCAATTGAGACAATTGCCGACCAGTTGACGGGTCGCATAACTTCCGGGTTGCCAACTACTCACGAACTGCTATGCCGTAACACAATTAGGTCTTGGTTGCGAGGCGAGCTGGGTCAGGGGTATCGCGAATACGTCCGGCCTCCACATCGGCAAGCACCGCGCGAAGCCAGCGCAAATCGAGGCGGCACTGCTCCGCCATGTGCTGCATCAGGTGGCGGCTACCGGTGGGCAGCATCGTTACCCATTGCCGACGCAATTCCCGGATCTTCGCGAACCGCGCATTCTGCCTGTCGATTTGCGTGCGCAGAGCCTCGGCGACCAGTTTGAGGTCGGCGAGATGCAAGAAGAGCATGGGGCCGTAAAGAGTCTCCCGAAGGTCGCCTTCGGCGGCAAATTGGGTGTGCAGTAGTTGACGAAAGCGGTCGCGTCCGCGCGGAGTGATGCGGTACACCGTACGCATGCCGCCCCGAGCCACGCGCTGGTGTGCGACCGCGGTTAACAAGCCACACTTAGCAAGCTGGCGCACCGCGTAGTAGAGCGTGCCGACATCTACATCGGTAAAGCACTCGATCATGGCCTGTGTCAGTCGCCGCTTAATCTCGTAGGGATGGAAATCGCCCCGGTGCAGCACGCCCAAAATATATAATTCAGCTTTCATTAGTCTAATTATACTATTACAATTATATTTAAGGAGGGTGTATGATGAAGCGTTCCATTCTCGCCTGCCTCGCAGGACTCCTCACGTGGGCTGTCGTGGTCACGGTGATCAACCGCGTGCTTCGCCTGAGCCTGCCGAACTATACCGCTGCCGAGCACACTCTCCAGTTCACGCTGGGCATGAAGTGGGCGCGCCTTTTGATGGCGATCGTAACCTCGCTGGTGGCTGGTGCCGTAACCCGTTGGATATCCCCGTCGAACCGCTGGGCGCCGTTGATCGTCGGCGGCGTGGTGCTTGCAATGTTCGTGCCTGCGCACATCGTCCTTTGGAGCAAATTTCCGGTGTGGTATCACCTGACATTTCTCCTGACAATCATTCCGGCGGTGCTCGTGGGTGCGCTGCTGACACCGCGCCGGAGATATCGACTTTAACTAGGCGTACTCCGGACCGAGCTCTGGGTCGCAATTGGTCCACGTCCTCAAATACTGCCAAGTCGGTTCGTAGTGTCGCCAGCGTACGGAAGAGGAGCGCACGATCCCGCTCGCGTCTGAAAGTATCTGCGAGAGCGCTCGCGTTAGCGCGCTCACGTGCCATTCGCGCCAGTCTGCAGGAATCGATTCGAGATGGACGAATTTGGCAAGAACGGCAGCCGACGACTTTGCACCCCAGCCACGCAGACCCGGATAGCCATCAGCGGAATCGCCCACCAGAGCTAGATAGTCCGGAATCGATTCTGGCGAAACTCCAAATTTCTGCACTACGCCCTGTTCGTCGAGAGTGACGCGCGTGCGCCGATTCAATTGAACGATCCGCGTTCCTCGCACGCACTGCGCGAGATCCTTATCCGGCGAGCATATGATTACTCGTTCGACTCGCGCATCGCGAGCAGCCAGAACGGCTGCGGCTGCAAGCGCATCGTCGGCTTCAAACTCAACCATCGGCCAGACAACAATGCCTGCCGCCGACAACACGCTCTCCAAGATCGGAAATTGCGACAGGAGGTCGGGTTCGACGCCTTCGCTAGTCTTGTAGCTCGACCACAACTCATTGCGAAACGACTCGATCACGTGATCGGTCGCAACCGCGATGTGTGTGGCCCGGCCACGGATCATCCCCAAAACCGACGAGAGCACGCCGCGGACAGCGACGATCTCCTTGCCGTTCGCACCTCGTGCGGAAGGCAGCGCATAGTAGTGCCGGAATAGTTCATAGGTGCCATCGACGAGATAGACTTCCACTGCGCAACCCCAACTCCACGCTAAAGGATAAGCATCGGCTCCGGCAACCCGCTCTCTGCTGGACCAAACCGAAATTGGTCCAACCTGGACCAAGAAGTCACAGAGCCAAGGCCGGGGCCTAGACGCCAGACTTCTGCCGTGTCAAGGTCCGTTTCAACGGTAACTGATTGACATTCAACGGCACTGACAGCCACCTTTGGCGTTGCGAGGACGGCGGAGATTGCGGGCCTAACATACCAATTCCGAACTCGGATCGATCGGTAAACTCTGGTTCGCAAGGGCTAATCTCAAGTTCTAAAAGCTGTGGCCAAGCGGGCGAAGCTGGATAAGGAGAATTTCTGGCTGCACAAGTTCCGTGCGACGTTCGCGGCGTGGTCGCGGAGGGCCGGCGTCGATCTGCGTAACTTCAACAATGGCTCGGACACTCCGACATAGAGAGCACGATGCGGTATTTGAAGCCGTCCAGGAGCCGGCATGTTCGAGAGAAGGTTAATGAGATTATTGCCTAGAGATGTTTCATAAACTCACCACAGCACGCGCCCGTAGCCACAAGCGATAAGGCCGAACCCGTTGTCGGATCGATCGGTGGCGGTTAATAGGCAAACCGAAAGTTGTCCCCGGACATACTCTCAACTACACTGACCAGATGTTCTCTTGGAGGACGCACGATGTGCCGAATGGCAAGTTGGTCCAGAGTTCCTCGAAGCTCGTTTGCGAGTAGCGGCCAGAAGGTTGGCCAGCCCCTCAAGACAACGAGTTTATCCTTAGTGAACTGGTGACGCTTTTCTACAATAGCAATTCGTGGTATCCACGGACCGAAGTCACTCGTGCCCTTTTGACCTGAAGAAATGTGCAGCATAGTGAGGGCTCGGCGTGTCACTTCTTTGGCTCTGAGTTTTGGTGATCGCTGCGCTCCCCATCCTGAATTCGCAATATTGTCCTGCGCCGCTGAGCTTCGTCGTGCTCCAGGCGGGTTGAGATCTCCAGTTGGCTGTCCGCCTCTTGCTTGCGTCCTACGCGAGCAAACGTCAGGCCGAGATAGTAATGAGCTTCGCGTAGTGAATCGTCACTGGCGATCGAACGTTGCAGCAGATCGATCGCATCAGAGTAATACTTCTGTTCGAAAGCGACTCTGCCGAGGCCAGACAGAGCTAGGGCATGTTTCGGGTCACGGGTTAATGCCTGACGGAAATTCGTAGCCGCCTCGTCCAGAACTTTCGCATTCAGGTCAAGGAGTCCGAGGCGAAAGTAGGATTCCGTTTGCTCCGGAGCCAGTTCGATCGATCGCTCAAATTGTTGTCGCGCCTCGGGCACACGCTCCAGAGCCGCAAGGGTCATGCCAAGCGCACAATGACCGGAGGCATCATCGGGATGCGTTTCGACATAACGGGCAAACTGCTGGCGCGCTTCCTCGAATCTGGATAATCCCATGAAGGCGCGGCCCAAGCTGTAAAGCGCGAGAGAATCACTGGCGTGAAGTCTCAGAACTCTTTGAAAAGCTCTGACCGCATCCTCCGATAGCGACATTTGCAACTCGACCGTTCCCAGTTCCGATTGAACATCGGGATCGTCCGGCGCATATTTCTCAGCCTCGGTCAGAAAAGTTAGAGCCATCGGATAGTCTTTGCTCTCGACTGCGGTGCGGGCATCGTCCTGCAGAATGTGCACTAGAGCGTCAGAGGCGTCGCGCCGGGAGGGGTCGAGATGTACGGCTTCGCGCAACTGGGGAATGGCTTCCTCCGCGCGACCATTCTGTACATAGAGCAAGCCGAGGTGAGCGCGCGCCGGTGCAAAATCGGTCTTTTTCTGGAGGGCGCGAACGAAAAGTTCCTCAGCCTCGGATTGGCGTTGCTGGAGTACACGGACGATGCCTAGTAGATCGAGGGCGCGGTAATCCTCGGGCGCGGTGTGAAGAACAGACTGCAGATCCTTTTCCGCGAGACTTAGTTTCCCGGCCGTCATTGCCTGAGCTGCGTCCTGCAACAGGGAAGCATTCGCACGCGGCTTGGGAACCTGAGCTACCGGCGTCAGGCTCGAGAGGAGTAACACGCCGCCGAATAAAAGTCTGTTTCGCACCGTGAAAGAGCCTCTGGCTCATTTTAACGGTTCGGTGCTCGTGAGAACTCGATCCGGCTTCCTTATCGTGGAAGACCTCGCGAATACCACCTCGGCCAGCGGATGTCGATTGTCGAGGTGGATTCTGAGCTCCTGCGGCCGGAGTGTAAGCCCTTGCAGCTTGAGGACTGAACGGTCGCAATTCGACCAGTGTTGCGCCCGGGCCGGCTCCCACTTAGGCATCGCGGAGAAGGCCCAATTGGGAGAATCCTGTTTATTACGCAGCCGATTGGTCACACCTTTGATTGGAGGTTAATCTCCAAAAAGAACAAAGTTTAGATCGTTTGTAGCAAAAAAGAAACAAAATGATTGACTGTTGGTCGGGAATCGCATTACGATTCCAGCTGATTAAGTTTGCACGCGCGTTAAGTCCACGTGAACTTAGCCGACGCCGAGGGGGAAATTGCCATGAAGCAAAACGCGCAGTTATCCGGAGTGACGTGGTTCAGAACGGCTTCTTATTCGATCGCACTGCTGGCGGTCGTTGTTTTCGGCACGGTGCCGATGCTTGCCCAATTCGATACCGGCACGATCGCCGGCGCTGTGACGGATGTCACCGGAGCCGCTGTCCCACAGGCAGCGATCACCGTGACGAACGTGGGCACGGGCATTCAAAAGAGCTTCGTCACCGATCAGAATGGTAACTTCGTGGCTTCGTCATTGCCGTATGGAAGGTATGTGGTCGCGATCCGCGCCAGCGGATTCGCAGAAAGCAAGAGTCAGCCAGTCGAGCTCAGCGTCGGTGCGACGGTGCAAGTGAATCTCACACTGGCGGTGGCGGCGTCGCAGGAGAGCGTCCAAGTCAATGGTACGGCTACGACGGTTGACACCTCATCGAGCATGTCCGGCACAACCTTGGACAGTAACCAGGTCGCCAACCTGCCAATCAACGGACGCGATGTAAGCGAATTCCTGGAGGTTGCTCCCGGATCGGTGGACTCCACGGGATTCTTCCAGGGCAGCGTCAACGGAATGGAGAATATTTTTACGGGCCTGAATATCACGCTTGACGGCCAGAGCGCGATGCGCGGCGACATCAACGGATTCCTGGATACAGAAGGCCAGGAAACTGCGCGCATCACGCGAGCCAGCGTGGACAGTATCCAGGAAATTGATTATGCCAACAGCGGCTACACGGCGGAAACTGGACATTCGCTGGGCCCGCAAATGAACCTGATCACGAAATCCGGCACGAACGATTTCCATGGCAGCGTGTTTGAGTACTTCCGCAACGACGCTTTAGATTCGAAAGATTACTTTGCGACATCGAGCGAGCCTTTAAGGCTCAACCAGTTTGGCGGCAGACTGGGCGGAGCCTTTATCAAGAATAAGGTCTTCTTTTTCGTAAACTATGAAGGTGACCGGACCCATGTCACACTCATAAACGCTCTGAACCATACGCTGAGCGCGGCCGCTCGATCGCAATTCGTGCCATCCATGCAGCCAGTATTAGCCCAGTTTGCGCCTCTGCCGGCGGGGTGCACCGCCATACCGGCGCCAGCATCGTGTGTGTACCCCGGTTTCCCAGACCCTAATCCAGTCTTGGGGTCGGACATGGTTTACGACCCCGCTGTGCTTCCCAATATTCTCCGCGAAGATACAGGATCTGTGCGGCTTGATTACAATATTTCCGAGAAGGACAGAATTTTCTTCCGCTACAACATCAACGATTCGCTGACCGACTATACGTACGGTCTCAATCAGGGACAGTTATCTCCTCAGGCGTTGAGAACGCAGTACGCCAAGGTCGATGAAACGCACACTTTTAGTTCAACGCTGCTGAACGAGTTCAGCGTAGGGGTCAACCGTTTCCACTCCGACACGAATTCGAACACTCCCACGCCGCTGGCCGGTTTTTCGGGTTTCTTCACGGATCTGGGTTCGCTGCCCGGACCGAATACGTTCAATCAGATCACTCCGTTTACTGACATTGAGATTTTTGACAACGTAAGCAAGACAATCGGGCGCCACACGCTTAAATTTGGCCCGCAGATTCGAATTAACCGGAACAATGAATGGCTGCGCCCGCAACAAACCTATGACTTCGCCAGCATCTCTAACCTGCTAGACAATGTGCCATTCGTCCTACAGAAGATCGGCTACCCTGGATTTGTCGGTAACCGGAATTCCAACTGGGATTTTTATATCCAGGATGACTGGAAACTAAACAGGAAACTCACGTTAAACCTCGGTCTGCGGTACGACTACAACACAGTGTGGACCACCGGCCCCAACCAGGGCCAGAATTTCAATGTGGCCACGCAGGCTCTGCTTCCCCTCAACCAAGACGCTTATAGCGCTCCGAAAGGCGACTTGGCGCCTCGCGTGGGTTTCGCCTTCGACCCCACTGGTAGAGGAAAGACTGTCATTCACGCGTACGGCGGTCTCTTCTACAATCCGATGCACTTCAACTTCGCCACCACCACCAACGTACCTGCCCTTTCCAGTTACAACGTCAACCTCTTCCAGGCGAACATTACCTATCCATCTCCCAATCCTCCGCTTCCTGCAGGAACGCAAAACGTGAATGCGTTTCCGCAAAACCCGAAGGATCCGGTTGCTGCTAACTGGCTGTTCGACATTCAGCAGGAAGTGGCGCGCGGCACGATTCTTACCGTGAGCTATGTCGCCAACAATGTGCACCACATGCAAGCTGGCGTTGACTTTGCTGCCTTGAACGCCAATCCAGCGAACGTCTTCACCCAGGCTCGACAGTTTTTGCTATTTGCGAACGAAAATGTCCTCTCCGACGGACTCGGCTCTAATTACAACTCCCTGCAAGTCAAGCTGATCCGCAACGTGGGAAAGCTGAACCTGCAGGCGAACTATACGTGGTCCCACGAAATCGACGATATGGTCAATGTTTTCAGCCCTGGCTTTGAGAGCCCGTACACTCCTATCTACGATCGCAGCAGTGGAGATTGGGATGTACGGCACAATCTCACTAGCAGCGTGCTCTACAGCTTGCCCGATCTGAAAGGTTCGAACACCTTCGTTCGGACAGCGCTGGGCGGGTGGCAGACGTCCGGTATTCTTCAGACACGATCGGGACTTCCGACGAACATAACGCTGGTCAGCGGATTCTTTGGCAATCCTGTGCGGCCAGATTATGTCCCCGGTCAGCCCTTGTGGGTTCCAAACCACAGTTGGCCGGGTTCGAGCTACAACATCGACGCCTTTGCCATCCAACCGACATACGACGGGACTCCGGGTGCCACCATCGGAACTGTTGGACGCAACGCTCTGCGGGGCCCGGCGTACTTCCAGTTCGACCTCTCTGGAATGAAGAACTTCTCGATCACCGAAAGGGTGACGGTGCAGTTCCGGGCAGACATTTTCAACATCTTTAACCATCCGAACTTTGCCAGTCCGGACGGTGGAATCTGTACGGCGGTCGGGCCTGGAACCTGCTCTCCCAACGCCAATTTCGGTCGCGTTGGCCAAACCATCGCCGATGAGGATGGAACGCAGATCGGGGGCGGTACTGCACGCCAGACCCAATTCTCACTCAGGTTCTCCTTCTGATCGCATCCCCCGCTTCCCACGGCAGCAACAATCGACCATTGCTGCCGTATCTTCGAGTTCGTCTCGCGTCCGAGGGGTAAATGTCGAAGCCATACATCTCGAATTATGATAAGTATCCATCGGTCCGCGTGTCTGACTCGCGGGATGGCTGCGAGATCGGGTGGGACGCGATCGGCCGACGTCTGAGAGCGAGTGTGCACCCCGGGCGTTTCGTGATTTGTGTCGAGTGTTATCCCGGATGCTTTCAAAAGGAAATTGAAAAACAACTGGTCAGCGCGCTGAAACCCGAGATCGTGCTGCGCGCTGAAGAATGTTACTTGCCCGAAAGCGCCATTCAATCCCTCTGCGCGCGCGATCTGGGCGATGATCCGGTTTTTGCCTTTATGGGCAAGTACGAGCTCCACGAATTCCTGGACGAGCGCAAACTCGCAAAACAACGAAGTCGTTTAAGCCAGGCATCGGACCTTGTGCTCGTCATTGGGACCGGCGCAGCCCTACTTGCCGAGCAGTGGGACCTGCTCGTCTATTGTGACATGGCGAGGTGGGAGATCCAGCAGCGCCAGCGCGCGGATGAAATTGCGAACCTGGGTTTGCAGAATCTTACGGAACGCCCGCAGGCAAAGTATAAACGGGCCTACTTTGTCGACTGGCGCGTCGCCGACCGCCTGAAGAAGGGTCTGATTCCAAAAACTGATTTTCTGCTGGACACCAATCAGCGCGACCTTCCCAAGATGATCACTGGGGGCCAGCATCTGCAGGGATTGAAGAATGCGGCGCATAGGCCGTTTCGGGTAGTGCCCTTCTTCGATCCCGGACCGTGGGGTGGTCAATGGATGAAGGAAGTTTGCGACTTGCCGCGGGAGGCCGAGAACTACGCCTGGTGTTTTGATTGCGTGCCGGAAGAAAACAGCCTTCTGCTTGGCTTCGGCGACGTGAAGGTTGAGATACCCTCCATTAACCTCGTGTTCCAACATCCGCACGAGTTACTCGGTGAGGCTGTGCATGCGCGTTTCGGAACCGAGTTTCCCATCCGCTTCGATTTTCTGGACACGATGGATGGCGGCAATCTTTCCTTTCAGGTGCATCCGCTGACCGAGTACATTCAAGAGCAGTTTGGAATCCACTATACGCAGGATGAGAGTTACTACCTTCTGGATGCGGGAGAGGGAGGGTGTGTATATCTGGGCCTGAAAGCGCACATCGATAGCGAGCAGATGATGGCTGACTTGCTGCAGGCGCAGGAGGGCACAATCTCATTTGATGCGGACAAATATGTCAACGTATTTCCCGCCGCGAAGCACGACCACTTTCTGATTCCTGCGGGCACTCCGCACTGCTCAGGCAAAAACAGCATGGTGCTTGAAATCAGCGCGACTCCCTATATCTTCACCTTCAAAATGTGGGACTGGGGACGGCTTGGCCTGGACGGCACTCCACGTCCAATCCATCTCCAGCATGGGTTTCGAAACATCCAGTGGGACCGGACGACACAGTGGGTCGAGAAGAATCTGGTCAACGTTGTTGATCCCGTTGCCGAAGGCGTCGGTTGGCGGGAAGAGCGCACCGGGCTACACGAACGTGAATTTATCGAAACACGGCGGCACTGGTTCATCGCACCTGTCCATCACTCCACGAACGGAGGAGTGAATGTCCTAAACCTTTGCGAGGGGCGCGAAGCCGTGGTTGAGAGTCCGACCGGGCAGTTTTCCCCGTTTGTCATCCACTATGCGGAAACTTTCATTGTTCCTGCTGCCGTGGGTGATTATGTGATTCGTCCACATGGTCCTTCGGAAGGGCAACAATGCGCGACGGTCAAAGCCTATGTGCGCACGAACGCCTAACATCCGCCTCGAAGCTTGATTTCCTCTTCGTTATCCCCTCGCACGACGAGTGTGTGCTCCGTTTGCCGGACATCTTTGATGTGGGACCATTGGCGAGGTGCCGGATGGAGAAATAAATCATACCGCACTTGAAGACACGAACTTGCAGGGATGGAACAGAGCACGGGCGCGTCGAACAAGCGACGCATCTCGCGAGCGTGGGCAAGCCCGAGCGGCATAGGACTAGTGCCAAACTCAACGCCACGAGCTCTTGTTCTTTTGTTCCATGGAGCATAGTCACGAGCTCGGTTTTCCTCCCACAGCACAATCCACGGAAAAAACATGGGATCAAAACAATATCCAGCGATCAGTTGGTGTCGCCGGTTGTGGACGGCGATAAAAGCGCTCTTGTGATCCGAGTCGAGGAGCAATGCTGCGACAAAGCCAGTCCCATCACGCATGAAAGGTTGTGAGAGATTGATCGGCTCCCCATCGACCGATTGCGCATACGGCCACTGGTATTCGACGTCGCTTGCAAGAAGTTCACGCCCCTCATATCCCGCGGGCCAGGTTACTCCACGCGTACCGGATACAAATAGTGTAGCTTCGCCGTTTGCGAAGAACGGCTCACCGAAAGCTGCGTGCTGCACCCACTGAAATTCAACTGCGGCCCTGTTGAGGTTGGTAACACTTTCTGCGACGCAAACGGTGAAGGCGTCGCGCGTCAGGGAAATTTCACGCCGAAAGTGCAGGCGGTAAACAGGCAGCGTAACTTCCATCGCCAACGTCGCCGAATCATCGTCTGCACCCGCGTAGACAACTTTCCACTCCGAGTTGGCCGCTTCGCCGTGCAGGCCCATTCCTCGCTCCGCTTCTTCCGATGACGGCATACCAAAATAACCGAGCGCGAGGGCATGTCCGGTATAGCCGCACAGAAAGCGCCCTACGGGGCCATCTCCGTAGAGCGCTGCGTGCTCCTCCGAAGAAAATGTCTGAGGCTCAATCGTAGGCCATGCTGACTCCCAAAGGACATTGATCGGGGAACCGCAGAGACGAAAATCCGCAAGGTGTCCGCCCCCGAGTAGCGCCGTAAGTTCGACGTTAGTATTCGATAAACGGTACGCCCGGCGATCGTTCCACGGAACCGGATCCACGGCGCAGCGCGACATTCAGATACTGAGACCCCCATCAATTGCGAATGCCACGCCGGTCACAAACTCCGCGGACGGTGAGACCAGATAAAGTGCGGCCTGAGCGATTTCCTCCGCAGTCCCGAATCGTCCCATCGGCTGGCGGGTGATGAAGTGTTTCCTGGCTTCCGCCGGATCAGGAAACGCGGCAAGGCGCCGCGCAAGCGACGGCGTTTCGATCGTGCCGGGGCACAGGCAGTTTACTCGTATGTTATCGCGAACGTAATCGAGGGCCATCGACTTAGTAAGTCCGACAACAGCCGCTTTTGTTGCGGTGTAACACGTACGGTCCGACACCGGGCGCAAAGCTGTTGCCGAAGCGGTATTGAGGATAACTCCTCTACCCGCCGCCTTCATAAGTGGAATGACAGCATAGCAGAAGAGGTACACGCTCTTTACGTTGATCGCCATCGCGCGGTCCCATTCCTCTTCACTGGTGGTGTCAAGTTTGCCCGTTGGAACAATGCCCGCATTGTTAAACAGAATGTCAACGCGCTCGAATTTCCGCAACGTACAGCGGAGGACATTTTCCACATGATCTCGCCGACTTACGTCAGCGACTACTGCAAGACATTCGCCGCCAGCTCGACCGATCTCAGCGGACACCTGATTCACCAGTTCGCTGTCGATGTCGACCGCGACAACTTTTGCGCCTTCCCTCGCGAACAATGCGGCAGACGCAGCGCCAATTCCTGCGGCCGCTCCGGTGACGATCGCCGTTTTATTCTGAAGATTCATTTGTGGGTTCCCGCCCCGGTACCGCCTTCCTGGAAGCCCATTCCACCGGCAGGTACGAGCATGCCACCATCTACGAGTAACGCCGCGCCAGTGATGAAGGACGCCATTGGGGACGCGAGATAGGCGACGGCATCTGCCACTTCCTCTGGCTTTCCAACGCGACCCAATGGATGCATGCGATTACAGGTGTCAATCACTTTTTCGGGATCGTCCGATAAACCAGCGACCCAGCGAAGCATCGGAGTGTCGATCGCGCCGGGGCACACACAATTCACTCGGATATTCCTATGCGCATAATCGAGCGACATAGCCCGAGTTAGTCCAAGCAAGCCATGCTTTGAGGCAACATAGGCAATGGAGTTAGTAATTGCCGTCATGCTCTGCACTGAGCCAACGATTACAATGGCGCCGCCGCGCTCGATCATGTGGGGAACGGCATACTTCGCAACCAAAAAACATCCCTTGAGGTTGATGTCCATCAACCTATCCCACTCTTCTTCGGCAGTGGTTACAGCATCCCCATAAAGTTGGATGCCGGCGTTGCTAACCAATATGTCAATTGCTCTGTATCTATTGACTACTGCGTCGATGGCTTGTGAAACCTCTGCTCCGACACTTATGTTGCACGGAAGGAACTCGCAGATACCACCATCCTTCGCGATCGCGACAGCACTTTTCGGCCCGGCATCGCGGTCAATGTCGAGGATAGCAACCGACGCTCCGAGTCCGGCAAGTTTTCGCGCCGTGGCTTCCCCGATCCCCATAGCGCCGCCTGTCACGATAGCGACTTTGTTTGTGAAATCAAGGTTCATTGGGGCCCTTGTTCGACGCGGGTATGGTGTGAAGTCTGAGAGTTAGCACCTGAAACGGTTGGATCGGAACGCTGAGATCTTCGCCTTGAATTTTCACTTCAGACTGGTTGTCTTCCAGCAAATTGCACAGCCAGGCTCGCTCAAACCTTAGAAACGCGCTGTGGATCCTGATGTTTGACGCCTGACCCGCCGTGTCCTGCAACCGAAGAATCGTTCCGTCGCCATCCTCCGCGCGCTTCCAGGTCAGCAAGGTTATCCCCGGAGTTCCAACCTCGAGTAAGCTGGCTGATAGACTTGGCAACAAAGAGGAATCCTGCGTACCCGGCACGTCATCCCGTTCGAGCGGGGTAAGCGCTTCCAAACCGAAGCGCGTCAGCGACAGACCGTTGAACTGCGCACCGCTCGTGACGGCGTAGCGAAAGGTGAAATCGCCACCTTGCCATGCAGGAAAATTAGTACCCCAATAGTTGTTCATGAGCCAGGAGAAAATCGCGCTGCTCTTTGTCGTGGACCCCGCGGGTTTGAACTCCGCGGGCCATTCGCCGCGAACAATGTCTCCAAAGGCAACCAGAGGAGCGTCGAGCGGAACGACCGTCGCTGCAACTTGCGGATTGTATACAGAGGCCCAAGTTGTGGGTAGGTACCATTCGCGGCTTCCTCCAGCAAGCTCATCTTTCGTTGGGTTTACCCACGCCGCCTGAGAACCATACGTGAACGCAGGCGTGGTCACGGCGAAAGGAAATGCTATATAGGCGGACTCTCTTGTGAGGACGCGCTCTTTATGCAAGTGATGAGTAATCAAAATCTCTTTTGCGGAGTCCGGCAGCAGGATTTCCGTCTGAATCGATGGGGTATTTGGCGCAGATGAATCAAGAGTTGCGACGATCCCAATCGGAGTTCTCTTCGCAGATATCAACGTTCCCGAACTCGCCGCATGAACAGTCAACGCTGGCGGTCTCAGTCCAGCTCCAAACCGATAGAGCGAATTCTCGGGATAGCTGTCCCCACCGGTGATGTAGAGATACTGGCCAAATTTGTATGGGCTTGACGGATCGACGAGTTCGCGCCCCAGTTGTTTGTCCAACACGCTCGCAATCGCTCCCGAGGACGGATCCAGGGTAACTCGATAGAACTCGTTATCGAGAATGTTTCCTCGAATCTCCACCGAGGCAGATCGTTCTTTTGCGATCGGCTTAATGGCGTACAGTTTGTATCCCACCGCGGGCACGGCCGCGGCCAGGAAGCGCACACGAACATTACCCGGGCCGAATCCCGGTAGTGAGATTCCTTTACCCTTGTGGAGTATTTCCACGGGAACCTCAGCGCCGGTTGAGGCGTCGACAGGAGCGGTGCCGTCTGGCAAATCGGTTTCGATGATGCCGGAGCGTACCCAGTTCAATGAGTTGAAAACTGCAATGGAATTGTCTTTAGTTTTTACCAGCGCTTCAAGCTGGGCCCAGCCGCGCTGAATCGATTCGTTGATATCATCGCGCGCCCGCGCTACGCGAGATCCTTTGAGCGCGATTTGATCTTCGCTCTGGTGGTGCTCCGGTTGCGTGGTCGCGCTGACGTATGTCCACGTGTGCTCGTCATAGAGGAGTTCGTTACGCCAGGCATCGTCGAGCATCGCCTTGTCGGGACGCACCCGCGTGTCGATCGAGGAAACCGCGGTGCCCAGGATCTCAGCCGTTGCGATGCGATGCTGGTTTTCCCGGTGAATGGCGGTGTGCGCGGCATCGGAGCCGTAACCGTCCTCCCAATAAGGACCGAAGTCGCCTCGGACTACGGGAATGTCGCCCTTCCACTCGTGCTCGATCCGTTGCATCGCGGTGTGCACGGTAGAAAACTCAAACTTGGGCCACGCATATTGACGGCTGAAACTCGCGACGATTTCACTCTGCTCGCTGGCGAGCGGCGTGTTCTCAAGCTGTGTACCGAAGATGATCGCAGTGCTGGCTGTATAGTCCGGACGTGTATATGCCTGCAGAAAAACCGGCAGCGAATCGCGGATCGACTCCATTCGCCATGGACCGCCAAACAGTGTGTGGGCTTGCAGATAGGCACGCGAGTACCACATGAGAACGCGGCCGCCGTCGGGGCCTTCCCAGTAGAAGGGAGACTTCTCGTTCCATCGCCCGAGCAGCATCACCGGCGCTCGCCAACTATTGCTTGCCGCTATGAAGTATTTGATACCAGCATCATGCAGGACCGAAGCATAGCCCCACGTATAAGCCGGGACATCTACGATTTGCGCCGCATCGGCGATCGGCAACTTGAATTCACGCGCGAGACTGTGCTGGCCATAGAGCGAGCGAGACAGAGCTTCCCACGATGCGTTCCCGGTATGTTGATTGGCAAACTCCGGCGGAATGACGATACTACCGTCGCGAACATGTTCGAAAAACTGTTCCTGCGCCTGCGGGCTTCGTCCGTTCAGATATTGATCGGCAACCCAGCTCCCATCGAGCGTCCAACGAAAATTCGGCGTTTTCTTGATCAGACCCATTGCCTGGTCGATGGATTGGGAATGAAGCTCGGCGACTTTGGCAGGGTAATCGGTGAAGCCGACATCGAGATGCTCGTGCGGAATGAGTGCGATGGTCCACTTTTTTGCCGGCTCAATGGTTGCAGAGGCCGAGAATTTTCCGGTGCGCACCGTGGCTTCGGCGGCCCCGGCCCACTCTGGGACTTCAAACACGAGCCGCGCCTCGCCGAACTCGTTGCTCGTCGCGAATGGTTTGCTGAAGGAATGTCCGGCGAGGCGAAGTTGTACAGAGTCGCCGCCATGGAATTTGGGTGCCCCGACGAAAACATCCACCACTTCCACCAACCCCGCTTTAGTTTCGCGGTAAAAAATTGTTGGCTCAATTTGAGCGGTAAAGACATTTTCGTTGTATTGCCCGGTATCGTCCTGAACCAACTCGAGCGCGTCATAGATCAAGCCAGTGTGCCCCGGCGCAATTGCGCCGAGGGAATTTTGCGGCGTGGTTGGATCGTCCATGGCGGTGAGAACGAACGCGTTCTCTCCTTTGCGAAGCCAAGCAGAGGGAATCAAAATCGTTTTTTCGTCGATCGAGGTCTGAGGAACAAATGTTCCTTCCCAATCCCCGGCTCGGAAATCGAGCTTGGGATGGAAGTAGAAAAAACCGGAGTGGCCGTTAACTTCCAACTTTAAGAATGACAGGCGCGGGGTCTCATACAGGATGGCGACTTTTAGTCTATAAACGCCCAGCGGAGCATCGTTCAGCACAAATTTCACCATGAACGGGTGCAGGCGCCCACCGGTGATCCCATTCGCCGGCCCAGGCTGAAAGCGATACCAATCCTTGTCGCCGCTTTGGCCGACCACAAACACAGGGTCGCTCTTGGGGTCAGCGTAGTTGATGTCTTGACTCTTAAATTCGCCCGAGGATCCGTCGAAGGTGCCGATCTTCCAGAGCATTTTTTCGCTTGCGTGCCCGGCAGCAGTCAGAGCAATCGACATGAAAAGAGCGGTGACGATGGCCTTGCGAATTTTATTCGTGCTTACCATTTCGGCTGCGTAATCACAGTGGCGCGCCGGCGCGGATCGTCGGTCCACGCCCCCATCTCTTGTCGCTTGGAAAGTTCGTGGTAGCCGCCAAGCTTGTCGCGGTCGAGTTCCACGCCGAGGCCCAGACCAGTTGGCACCGCCATGGCGCCGTTCTTATATTGCAGCTTGCCACCAACAATGATGTCGTCCGTGAGGTGGTGATAATGCGAATCGGGGGCAAGCGTCAGATTCGGAAGACAGGCGGCCAGGTGAATCATGGCAGCTTGCGAGATGCCGAATTCCGCACCACTGTGCATACCAGCGTCCACGCCCATGGCCTCGCAGATCTGGCCCGCGAGTTTAGCGCGATGGATGCCTCCATACCAGTGCGGGTCAAGCAGCACCACATCGAGCACATCCGCCATGATCGCGGGCGCAAGGTCTTCAAATGCGAACACCGACATATTCGAAGCTAGCGTGACCCACGGCGCCTTTGCGTTGACTCGCTTCATCGCGCGCATCCCCCATACCGGATCTTCAAGGTATTCCATATTGAAGTCGTGCAAGCGCCGGGCAACATCGATGGCCGTGGTCACCGTCCAGACCGCATTCGGGTCGAGCCGGATGCGATGCTTCGGGAACGCCTCCCGCAGCGCGATGAAGGTATCGACTTCTTCATCGGGAGGAAGAACGCCGTTCTTGTACTTTAATGTCTTAAAGCCGTACTTGCTGACAACTCCTTTGGCAAAGTCAACCATTTGTTCGATGTTCGATATCTCGCCAACGCCGTCGTCATTCGCATAGCGATAGAAAAGATAGGCGGCGAAGGGAACCTCGTCCCGAATGCGACCGCCGAGCAGGTCGCAAACCGAACGCTTCAACGCTTTTCCTTGAATATCAAGGATTGCAAATTCAAGCCCGGCAAAGCCTAAGACGAAACCAAAAAGCTTTTCTGAACTCGGCGCCGCCACCTTCCAGCGAATTCGCTCGAGGTTCATGGGATCTTCACCGATCAGCTGGGGCTTCAACTCCGCGAGCTGACCGGCGCGGCTGGCGCCGCTGTAGCATTCGCCAAGGCCCGTGATGCCTTCGTCGGTTTCGACCTCGATGACGATGCGAGAAAACCCGGGATGGGATCCGATCGAGTAACGCAGGGGCGCTTCAATAGGGATGAAAGCTGGAGTCCAGCGAATGTCCGTAATCTTCATTGTGTCTCCGGTATGTTGTCTCCGGTCGGCTAGCGTTGGTTCGCTAGCGGCTGTCCGCGAATGCCGACCCGCGCCCGGCAGATATGCCATCGGCTCAGGTTGGCAAAATACATCTCGTCAAAGTTTGCGCCGCCGAAGGCCGCATTCGTTGGGCTGGCAAGCATCGTCCCTTTCGGGTCTGACGCGAACAGCGAAACCTTGCCCTCCGGCGTTACCCGGTACACGTTATGCGAGGCGTAACAAGTCACGTACAGGTTGCCGTCTGCGTCGAGCGCCGCGCCATCGGGCACATGATTTAGCCCGGCAGCGTATACACGCGGTTTTCCCGCTGCTCCCGTATCCAGCAGCGGCACTGCTAGCACATTGTTTTTTGTGCTCTGCACGATGTACAGCGTACGGTCGTCGGCGCTCAGCGACAGCCCATTCGGAAACGACAAACGGTCGAGCAGTTGTTCGATCTTGCCGTTCGGTCTCAAGACAAAGAGCAAGCCGTTATGTTTGTTGAACTCGCCGGAATCGCTGAAGTAAAGGTTGGCCTCGCGATCGAAGACGGAAAAATTCGGATTCCGAAGGTGATATTGTCCAGCTCTTTCCCACGAACGAATCGTTGTGCCGGACCGGTCCAGCTGTATCAATGCACCCAATTTAAAGTTGCAAACGAACAGATCCTGGCGCGCGGAGAAAGTAAGTCCGAGATTGAAGCCTCCGAGCGTGGCTACGGTTCGGACCTTACCTTTTCGAGTGATTCTGTAGATCTGGCCGAGTTCGCCGCCTGCCCAGACGTTCCCGTCAGCATCAAATGCCAGCCCTTCGGGATGGTCGAGCCCTTCCGCAAAGACTTCGAATTTCTGCAATGAAATTTGGGGCTGCATGTAGCACCGTATCGAAGGAAATCTCGGTTATTCTACTTGTTGGTCTGACATTTGAACATTATAGTGAGGCCGCACTGGACGGCTTGGCGGAATTCTGGGAGCTGCTAATGAGACGACTGTTGCATTGCACTTCATTTTTCTTTCTCTTTTTTCCCGCGGGCCTCATGCTCGCGGAAAACGCGCACTTTAATTGCGTCCCCTCATTCCCTTTTCAACAGCAGTGGCAAGGAGCTGACGCTGCCTACTCGATTCCGCTGCAAGATGGCCACGTGGCCTGGATCTTCGGCGACACTCTCTATGGCGATGAACGCGTGGTCACCGGCGAAGAGCCTCGCATGGTACACAACACGATCGGCATTTCCACGTGTAAGGACGGGAAGTGGAAGATCGACTACACGATTAAGAAAGACGCCAAGGGCAACCCCGATAGCTTTTTCAAACCGGAGCAGAATAACGGCACCTACTATTGGGCGCTCGATGGTGTGGAATATAACCACGAACTCTGGATCACACTGGTCTGCGTGCGCAACGTGCCGAACTCAAACGCTTTTGCGCTAGGCTTCGCGATCTGCGGAACCGATCTCGCACGCGTCGCGGGGTTGGACGATCTGCAGAAATCGAAGGTTACATACTTTCCGCTGGTAGCGGAGAGCGTGCACGCGAATCCCTCGGCTTCGGCGTTGATCGAGGACGACTATCTTTACATCTACACGCTGTATGAAGTGGGAAGCAGGCCGCAGATTCTCACGCGACTTCCGCTGCAAGGTCTGGGTGATCCCAGGAAGAACCTGCAATATCTCGGCAGTGACGACAAATGGCACGACGGGATTGAGCCGGCGAAGGCAAAAGTCATCATGAAGACCGGGGCCTCGGAGATGTCGGTGCGCTATCACCCGGAGCTCAAGAAGTGGATCGCCGTGATGGTCGATCCTCAGATCTTTTCCGACAAAGTGATCCTCCGAACCTCGCCGAGCTTGAGCGGCCCGTGGACTGATGGCGAAGTGATCTATCGCATTCCCATCCTGCAGAAGAGCGATCCGAAATATGATGCCGACACTTTCTGCTACGCGGGCAAAGAGCATCCCGAGTTCGAGCAACCCGGCGAATTGCTATTCACCTATGTGTGCAACACGATGAAGCCAAGAAAACTGTTGACCGAGTCAAACATTTACTTTCCGCAGGTGGTGCGCATGCCTATGCCGGACGCCGCGAAATGATAGCTACTCTGCGAGCACATGTTTGCAGAAGGCGAGAGTGCGCCGGACGTGTTGCGTCCAATACTGCCAGTCATGGCCGCCGGGAAACTCTTCATAGACATGGGGCACGCGCAATTCGGTGAGCGCACTGTGCAGCCCACGGTTCGCATCAATGAGAGTATCCTCGGTCCCGCAATCGAAGCGGATGGGAGGAAGCGTGTCATGATTCACCTTCGCCCAGTGCAGCAAGTCGGTGTCGACCTCGCCCGCATACTGAAACGCCTGCGCGGCGTACGGAATGAACTGCGACAACTGTTCGACCTTGGTGATCGAGGAATGCGCGGAAATTCCCTGCACCCGCGACGCATATTTCATGCCTAGGCGCAAAGCTCCGTAGCCCCCCATCGAGAGCCCCGCGAGAAGAAACTTCTGCGGATGCAATTGCGGGCACAACTCACGCAGACAGCGCGGGATGTCATCGACAATCCACCTTTCATAGTCGGCATGCGCATGGGGAACATATCCGCTGCCGTCGCCCCACAGCCCATCCGAGGGCATGGCAATCATCATTGGAACGGTCATTCCGTCGCGCAGCATGTCGGTCGCGGTGGTGTCTAGGCCGGCGTTCAGCCACCAGTTCCACGGGCATCCGTAGACACCGTGCAACAGCAGCAGCAACGGCACGTGCCGCAATGATTCCATTCCCGACGGGCTGAACACTAAGACGTCGCCGCGAGAGCCCAAGGCCTCGCCGCGAAAATTCAAAAAGCGCAGATTCTCATTTCTCGGGATCGGACGAGAAAGCTGGGCATTGGGAAATTGCTTCGGCATAGGGGCCTACACGTTTCCGGTAAGCAGCGGGATCGCGCCAAATAGTCCAGCGTCGTTTCCGAGTTGTGCGGCGACTACCTCGACCTTGCCCCAGGGCGTCCATGCGTGCCGGTTCACGTACGCTTGAATGTAAGGAAGGATGACGGCAGCACGGCGCATCACGCCGCCACCAATGACGATCCGTTCCGGATCGTAGGCGTGAATCAATCCCACCGCTCCCGTTGCCCAAACCTTCAGGCAGTAGTCACGGATCTCGACCGCAACACCGTCCCCTGCGTCAGCCAGTTCAAAGAGCATCTTGAAGTCAATATTGTCCTGACTTGCCAAATTGCTCGCCGAGAAGCGAGGCCATTCGCGTGCCAGTAAAGGCAAAGACCAGCCTGAGGCTTCGGCCTCAAGGCATCCGATCGCGCCGCACGTGCAGGGACGACCGCCGACTTTTGCCGGCAGGTGACCACCCAGGCAGCCGGCTTGCGCGTGCTTTCCGCGCAGCAGTTTGCCCTCGATCATGGCCGCGCCGCCGATGCCTGTACCCAGCGTGATCATTACCAAATTGTCGCAGCCGCGAGCGGCTCCCGCGTGACGTTCGCCGAGCAATGCCATGCGGGCGTCGTTCTCGATGGCAAAGCGCAGACCAAACTCCTGCCTGCACCACGCATCGAAATCGATTGACGGTGTGTCTTCGTATTTCTTGTTAGTCGAGACAACTCGGCCAACTCGCGCATCCGCCAGCCCGCAGAATCCAAGCGCCAAGCCTTCACAGTCGGCGGCGTCCATTTTAAGTTCTGTTAGCAGCTTGCGAATCGCCTCCGCAAACAGATCGAGCGCTGGCCGCAGCGGCTGCGCCGAATCGAGGGAGACGCGGCGAGAGCCAAGAATTTCGCCGTCGTTGACGAGCGCGATGGTGGCGTGGCTGCCGCCCAAATCGATTCCGATGGCCGGTCTTTTCATAGAAGAGCAGTCATAGCAAAGCAGTCACATCGAAGAGTCATCATGGAAAATGAATCGCTTCGGGTTATCAAACAACGCAATATTAGTCGCTTTGGGCAGTTAATGATCACAATTTTGTTCTTTTTGTTTGCATTCGACAGCCTATACCATTAGCCTATTGCCATTATGAACCCCGTCCCTGCGTTCGTGAACTGGGCCGACGGCGCTTTGCAGGTCCCCGGACTCCAGCGATCGGAAAAGAAACTCGGTCAACTGACTGGCATCTTTCGCGATCATCAAGCCTGGCAGCAACTCGATCCCGAAACAATCGTATATCGAGTCTGGTGGTGGGAACCGGTCCCATCAGGCACGGAAGGCGGTCTGTTCTGGGGCCTTACCGAAATCCAACCAGGCCGAGTTGGGAATGAGTATTTCATGACGCGCGGGCACTGGCACGTGATCCGTAACCGTGCCGAATTCTACGGCACCGTCGCGGGGAGCGGCAAACTAGTCCTCATGGATCGCACGGAACATACCTGGTCTGAAGATATGACGCCCGGCAGTCTGCATTACATCGCGGGCGAAGTTGCTCACCGTATCGTCAATACAGGGGACAAGCCAATTCGGGTGATTGCCTGCTGGCCCAGCGACGCGGGCCACGATTATGAAGTTGCCGAGGGGCGTGGATTCGGGGCGCGGATCATTGATGAGGGGGGCGCCCCAATCCTCGTGAATGTCCAGGACTGAATGCGTGAGTCGCGATCGTCAGAAATCTTCGGTAAAGTTTGATCCAAAGCTAGGTGTGCGCAGCCACGCCAACGATCTCTTGTTTAGCTACGACCAAGGCGTATTCGGACCGCAGCCAGAGTTCCGGCGTCTCGATCAAATTCGCCGCAGTTTAAGAGATCCAATGTGCGACGGTCCCGACCCGGTGTACTCGATTGTGATGGACGTCGGCCGTGATGAACACACCGGCGAACTCGCGCAGCGGATGCTTCTATTTGGCGTTGTCGTGTATGCGGCGGGCCAACTGGGAGAAGAACCGGTCCGCAGCCAGGGGCATATCCATGCAGTGGCGCGTCATTGCGGGTGGTCCACTCCGGAATTATTCGAGATTTGGGAAGGACAGGCCATCATCTATGCGCAGGAGAGCGCCGACGATGATCCTGGTCGCTGCTTCGCCATAACCGCGGGTCCAGGGGACAAGGTTGTCGTGCCGCCAGCGTGGGCGCACGCCGTCATCAACGCCGATCCTAAAACGCGCATGATGTTCGGGGCCTGGTGCGATCGGCAGTACGGATTTGTCTATGACGCAATCCGTGCACACCGTGGTCTGGCATGGTTCCCGATTCTCGACGCTCAGCACAAGATTCATTGGGAGCCGAATCCTTCTTATCAGTCCAGCAAGCTCTCGATTCGAGGCCCGCGCACCTATCCGGAACTGGGTTTGGATCCCCCTACACCGATCTATGAGCAATTCGCTAAGGATCCCGATCGCGTGCAATGGGTGTCGGAACCGGCGCGCGCCGCCTCTGTGTGGCCCAATTTCGAAATGTAGGCCTGGTCACTGCATGCGCTCTTTATCTGCGCAGCGACATCAGTCGGCGAGGCCGAGCCGCTGCTCCAGTTGCTCCAGGGACACGCCTTTGGTTTCAGGATAGATGGCCGCGACCAGAACAAAGTCGATCAGCATCATGGTGGCAAAGAAGAAGAACGGCGTTGCACTTGATTTTTTCGCGAGCACCGGAAATAGAGCGGATATCAACGCATTCATCACCCACAGCGTGGATGTCCCAATCGCCTGCCCCTGGGCGCGAACGCGCGTCGGAAAAACTTCGCTCATGTAGACCCAGATCACCGCGCCTTGAGAAATGGCGAAGAAACCCATGAACGCCATGACCATCCAGACCAGCCATGACTGATGCGTACCGGTGTGGAACATTTCTCCGATCGCGGCCAGGAAGATGCACACTCCCGCGGTTCCGGTGAGCAAAAGCTTCTTACGGCCAAACTTGTCGATCATGGTCATCGCAATCAACGTGAAGATGAGGTTCGTGAATCCGATGGTCACAGACTGCATGCCAGCCGAATACTTGCTCGCTCCGGCTGCCGCAAAAATGTCATTCAGGTAGTACAGGCACGCGTTGATGCCAGTCAGTTGATTGAAGGCTCCGGCAGTCACGGCCAACAGGATCGGCAGCGCATATTTCCGTTGCAGAATCGACTCGCTCACGGAGCTTCGCTCCAGATGAATCGAGGCCATGATCGAGTTCAGCTCTTGCTCAGGATTTTTGTTGCCGGTGAGGCGCAGAACGTCGAGCGCTTCCTGCGTCCTGTTTTTCAGGGCCAACCACCGTGGGCTGCGCGGAATGAAAAACAACATCAAAAGAAAGAACAGCGCGGGCACCGAGGCAACACCCAACATCGAACGCCATTCCAGCGGCCCCAGATTCATTCGCTCAATCAGGAAATTTGACAAGTAGGCCAGCAGAATACCCCCGACAATGCTGACCTGGAAGCAGCCAACCAGACGTCCGCGCCATTGCGCGGGCGACAACTCAGCGATGTACATAGGCGCAAGCACCGACGACCCACCAATTCCTAAACCTCCGATGATGCGGAAGGCGATCAACGATCCCCAATTCCATGCCAAAGCGCAGCCGAGCGCTGACAATAAGTAGAACACCGCCATGATTCGCAGGCTGTCGCGTCGGCCCCATCGCTCCCCGGGATATCCGGCCGTCATTGCGCCGATCACGGTGCCCACCAAGGCGCTGGAGACGGTCAAACCTAATAAGGATGGAGTGAGGCTATAGACCTCGGTCAATTGGTGCGTAGTTCCGGCGATGACGGCAGTGTCGAATCCAAACAACAGTCCGCCCAGAGCACTCACGAAAGTGCTCTTCACAAGGTATCCATTTATTCCCATGGGCCCCCTGACATGAATGAACGAATACTAGCGAAAAGAACAAAATTGGTCTACGAAATAGCGCAAATAGACGATATAAACTTACGATAGGTAGCCATTGGCGCGCTAAACTTTTTTACGTTCGAGGAGTATCGATGAGTGCTCGCAGAGACTTGGATCGTCGCACTTTCCTGAAACTGGGGGCGGCCGGAACGGCCGTGGCCGCGATCGCCCCTTCGATCGGCGGGGCGTCTGCAGGTGCCAGGCGCACGCTCTCGTCTCCGCCAACTCTCGCCGACCTGGCTGGGGATCGGTTGACCTACCGGCTGCGCGATCTTTTCAACTGTTCGGTGGTGATGAACGAGTGGGGTTACGCGCAAGTCGCGAAATCAGTCTCGGCGATGACTGCCATTTCATTTCCACCTTACGCTTGTTGCGGCGTGTCTGAGACCGCCTGGAGTCCCGGCTTTCTGCTGACTTGTGAAATGTTTCTCGATGGCCGCTTTCTTGCGATCGCGGCTCCGCCCGACGGCGACGTCGAGTATCAGTGGTTTCCGCATTGTGTTGATCGCACGCAAACTGCGGAGAACCTGCAATTTTCCACGCGTATGTTCCTCCCAAGCAAGCACCGCGCCGTCATGCAATCGATCACCGTAAGAAATCTCAGCGGGGCGAAACGCCGCTTCACGCTGGCGTTCGATATGCGAGGAGCGGTTTCGAAGAAAACTAAACCGTGGTTCGTTAATTCTCCGGGTGAGGCCGATAACCGCGTTACCTGGGACGCCGGACGAGGCTGCCTTCTTTTTGAGGCGCAACACAGCGAGATCGCCGCCGCGCAAGGTTTCCATCCCTTGCCGAGGCGCGTGGAGCAAGCGCGGATGCTGCACTTCGACCTGGATCTCGGTCCAAGAGAGCAGAAGGAACTTAACTTCGTCCTTGCAATTGCTGAAACTGGCCGTGCCGCAATCGAGCTTTATGATGGCCTGCAAGCGCGCTTTGCCGATCTCGAAAAGGAAAATGAGGCAATCTTTGCGAGCCTTGTACGATCTGCATTCAGGCCAGACAATTCCGCTTTCAGCGGCAACCTCCCGCAGCTCATTACAAATGATGAATCGCTCTGGAAGCTCTACCACAACGGTTTTGCCAACCTGCTGTTTGCTCGCCGGCTTTCTCCCGATTCAGCCTATGGCCCAACCTATCTGACCCTGAGCGGCCATGTGCTCCCAACTCTCAGCTTCCCGTGGGATACCTCGCTGAGCTCTCTGGCGCTGGCCTTGCTTGATCCGATTCCGTTGCGCAATCTCGTCGAGGTCTGGCTGAAAGGCAGAATGCACGAACATCATTCCACCGATTATGTGTCGGGAGAACCGGTGGGTCCGTGGTATGCGGCGAATGATGCCGCGATCGTTCGCTGTACCTGGCGCTATCTCTCGGTCACAGGAGATTTTGCCTGGCTGGATAAAAAAATCTCCGATCGCACCGTTCTCGATCACCTCGATGAGCATGCCCTCTATTGGAAAAAACTCGACCGCCTTGGACACGGCCTCGCCGACTATGGGACGATCGAAAATCTGCTCGAGGTCGTCAGCACTTACCTCCATGAAGTGGCAGGAATGAATTCCGGCAACGTGCGCAGCATGCGTGTGGTTGCCGATCTGCACGAACGTCGCGGTAACGCGTCGCGCGCTAAACAACTGCGTGGCGAGGCAACCGAACTGGCAGAAAGGATCAATCGCCTGCTTTATGTTAATGGCGAAGGATATTGGCGGTGTGGCCAGCCCGACGGAACCTTCAACGAAGTTCGGCACTGCTACGACTTTCTCGCGGTCGTCGACAATATGGTGGAAGATCTCACGCCGACGCAGAAACAGGAAATGAGCGCGTTTTTCTGGCGTGAACTGCATAGCGAGAAATGGATGCGCGCACTCGCGCAGGGCGACGCCGACTCGACCTGGAATATCCGGCCCGACCATAGCTGCCTGGGCGCCTATGCAGCGTGGCCGCCAATGACGGCCAAGGGTCTATACAAAATCGACTCCCCGGAGCGAATCTCGCGCTGGCTGCAAGAGGTGGCAAAGGCTGGCAATCAGGGACCGATTGGGCAAGCGCATTTCGTGGAGGAGGTCTATCCGCCCGTCAATGGTGGAGCTCTCAAGTCATCCGCAGATGCGCCCTTTATCGAAGACTGGTGCTGCATCGCTGGGGGCGCTTTTACGGAACTCGTGATTGATTCGATCTTCGGCGCGGAGCTTACGCTCTCGGATGGGATCAGGGTGAACTCCCATCTCGGCGATTTCGATTCCAGCGCGCGATTAGAGGGAGTGCGCTACCAGGGAGGTTTGTATACGATCACGAAAGATGGAGCACGACGCGAAAAAGCGTGACGAGCTCAGAACCAATCGCTCACACGCGCATAACTTTGACTCCCAGTTTTTCGTAGGGCGCAACTTTCTCGTCGGTCGCCGCTGTGTCGGTTACCAGGATATGCAATTCTTCGGGTTTGCAGATGCGCCAGTTGGCTACCAGGCCCAGCTTGCCGCTATCCACCACCGCCACGCGGCGGCGCGCAAGCTTTATCATCGTTGAATTCAGTTCCGCTTCATCGGCATTGAAACAACTTGCCCCCCAAGTCGCATCCATGCCATCGGCGCCGATGAACATCGTGTTGATCAGCATGTTATCGAGCGATCGCAACGCGGCCGTCCCGACCAGCGAAAACCATTCTCCGTGAAGGTGTCCGCCGGTTACGAAAACGTAAACATCCTTGCGCTGGGAAAGCTCCATCGCCACGTTGACTGTGTTCGTGACGACCGTGATGTTGGAGTTGATCGGCAATCCACGAATCACTTCAGTGGTTGTGGTCCCGGGCGTTAATGCAATGGTTTCTCCAGCCGTGATAAGCGCGGCGGCGGCTCGCCCGATGCGGCGCTTTTCGTCGGCGGCATGTTTCTCCTGTGCCAGAAATGATTGGTCGCGCCGGAATTGCTCGTAAAACAGTGGTTCGATCGATACCGCGCCACCGTGCGTGCGCCGCAACAATCCCTTTTCGTCGAGAGCATCCAGGTCTCGGCGTACGGTCACTACCGAAACCCGAAGCTGTTCGCTGAGGGCTTCCACCGAAACCCGCCCGGTTTGCTGCAGACCAGTAAGAATCGCGGTGAGTCGCACCCGCTGTTTCTCCTGGGATGCGCCTTCGGATTCAGGTTGCCCATTGGGGCCAACTCCAGGCCGTGGAGGCCGGTCGCGTTTCATGATTATGCCATTTCTTTACATCCCCTCAGGGTCATAAAACGAAACTCTTTAGGAGAGGCATTTTGCGATTCAGCGCAAAACGAAAGCGCTGTTGAAGCATAGTACTCTGACTTCCAAGAATTGCAAAAAGATCGAATGGTTAAGCAAATGCTTTCCAATCGCTTGCCGAGCTTCGATTTGACTGGACTAAATCATAATGCGTTTCGTTTCATGTGCAATAGGATAGTAAAATGATTGCTTTCTAGATTTGAGTGGTGGTGAGGCGGAAAGCGCCCGCAAGAAATCTCATACAGCAATTTGCGTTTCGCGAGGAAAACGAATGACCTTGAACCGCCGGCAATTCGTAACTGCCCTGATTGCATCCGGCGCCGCCGCCGCGCCGACACGGAGCATCGACCAGAAGCTTTCTTACTTCGGGCCGTCGACATCTAACGCGAATCCTCCCAGCACGGATGTAGATTTCCGCTATGCCCCACGGATCCAGCAATCTACGATCTGTTATCCAGACGATTCCAAGAAAACCATAGTTGGCCAAGCTGGCGATTTGCGATATGGATACGTCAAGTCGCTCGCCGCCGGCATGGAAAACTTCGGCACGGTCGTCGAATTCTCGCTCGCCGGTTTTCAAGATGACAAGACTCTTCGGCAGTGGATCGAATCCCCGGGCGTTCCCATCGTACACACACTGATCGACCGTCTAGCAGCGACGTTCGAACTGATCGCATTCGCAAGCCGTCATGCCGACGAAGGCCGAGTCGACAACGTCCTACTCTCAATTCGATCAAAGACTGGCCGCGTCGCCTCGCTTCCGAAGATCCATATCCGAACCTGTGAGCGGCTCGAACTTGAAAGCTATACCGTCCCGACGGCGACGGTCCGGGTGCAGGGCAACAAGTCGCCGCTGCTCGTCGCCGCGCAGCTCGATAGCAATCTCGGGAGCTGCATGCTGTGGGAGGAGGAAGGCTTCACTCTTTATCTTCCGCATGGCGAAGCTTTCGAAGAAATGTCGGCGCGCTATTTCGTCCGGCTCCCCCAGGACAACCAATCAGCCGAAACCGTGGGCGAGCATTTGCATGATGCCGAGATGCTCTTGGCCGAAGCTCGCGAGTTGTGGAGGAATTGGAAACCCTTTGGAACCACGAACTGGAGTTTCCCGGGCCGGCAAGGGGAATTTCTTACGGCGTGCGCGCGCAACATTCAACAAGCGCGCGAGATCAAGAATAATCGACTTGTCTTTCAGGTTGGTCCTACTCAGTATCGCGGTTTGTGGATCGTCGATGGCAATTTCCTTCTGGAGGCAGCGCGGTATCTCGGCTATGACCAGGCCGCCGATGAGGGTTTGCGCTCCGAGTGGACCAAGCAGGCGGAGAGCGGGCAGGTCATCGCGGAAGGCGGCGGCGAGCACTGGAAGGACACGGCGATTGCCGTGTTCACGCTCGTGCGCCAATGCGAACTGAAGCAGGACTGGACATTCTTCTGCGAGCTCGAACCCAACGTCGTGCGCGCTCTAGATTTTCTGATCGGCCTGCGCGATCGGGCGCGTTCCGGACCCAGCACTAACGGACGTTATGGGCTGCTCGCTCCCGGTTTCGCCGACGGCGGCATTGGAGGCGTCCGTTCCGAGTTCACTAACACCGCGTGGACCCTCGCGGCTCTTCGTGCGGTTGCCGATGCTGGCGACCAGCTGAAGCTGCCATCGCTCGCCCGCGCCCGGACGTTCTTTCATGAACTCTTGGAAGCATTTCAGCAAATGGCGAGGCAAGAAATGGTGCGGCATCCTGCGGGATTCGAGTATCTGCCCATGATTGCGCACGACGATTCATCGGTTGCCGACCCTGATCCGTGGAACCGTCCTCGTCCGCAGACCGCTCAGTGGGCTCTCTCTCATGCCATTTTTCCGGGAGAAGTGTTCGAGAAGAATGATCCGATCGTGCGCGGACACATCGCGCTCCTTCAATCCTGCACGCAGGAAGATGTTCCGACCGAAACCGGCTGGCTCTGGCACGACAGTTTGTGGACGTACAACGCTTCATTCGCTGCGCATGTGTATTTGTGGGCGGGGCTGAACGATTGGGCGCATCGCACATTCACTGGCTTCCTCAACCATGCCTCGCCTCTGTACTGCTGGCGCGAGGAGCAACCGCTGCAACATGCTTTGGCCGGTCAGGACTGGGGCGACATGCCGCACAATTGGGCGAGCGCCGAATGCATTCGATACTTGCGGCACATGTTGGCGCTCGAAGACCGTAAGTCGCTTCGACTTCTCAATGGGATCACCGCGGCAGAATTGGTCCCTACCGCTCACTATAGTCTCCAGGATTCTCCAACTCGCTTTGGGAGGATCAATCTGGAACTCGAACCTGCCGGGGCGCAAGAATGGCGATTGCGGTTCGATCGATCCAGTGGACTTTCTCCGTCCTCGGTTTCACTGCCGGCAAGCATCGGCCCGCTGCAAGTGAGAAAGGTGATCGGGGCGAGCTCGAAAATAAACGGTCAGGTCGTCGAAGTAGATCCAATCGCGAACAAGTGGGATGCGCTTCTTAAATAGAACCACCTTACTTCGACCCTGGCTGAGAGTGCTTAGGGGCGGTCGCCGACTTCCTCGACGAAACCAAGCTCTCAAAAAAACCGAAGACCCTGGCCGCGTATTCGACCGTACTTTCGTATTTAACCGAATCCTGCCACAAGCTGAATCTCGACGAAATCGAGCGAAAAGACTTGCTGAAGTTCTCGGCGTTCTTGCGGAACGAGAAGGAGCAGGCGCCACGAAGCGTGTACAACAAGTTCGAGAACGTGATGACGTTCCTGAAGGCGAATGGGATTCATGGTCTGGTGGGCAAGAACGATTGGCCGTACTACACCGAGGAGGAGCCTGAGATCTACGAGCAGGAGGAACTCGACAAGCTGTTTGCGAAGTGTGACTCGGAAGAACGACTCTGGTATGAATTTTTCCTGATGACCGGGATGCGTGAGCAGGAAGTGATGTATGGCCGGGAACGACCATTGAAGAGTGGATCGACTCTAAGACTCTGCAGGAAATGCCAGCGCTCAAGGCGTCTGTTGAGCAGAAGGATGGGAGCGGTTCTGCTTCGATAACTGGCACGCCCAGGGTCGAACCTGCGCCTTTCCATCTGCAGTTCGATGACTTCGAATTGATCCGCGATCCGTCGAACCCGGGCACCATGTTCAGTGACTTTGATGACGGTACTTCACGAAATATGATGGGCGGTGATTGGTCCTACGGGTGGCGGGACGCACCGGAGACCTCTTTTGACCTCGTCGCTCCGGGACGCGGTGGAGTGGGCTTTGCTGCCACAGTTGCGGGGAAGACGGACGCCTCGGATGATTCGCGACTGACCGCGCACTTCGCCATGGATAGCTCTGTCGCGGATTTGAGTTCCTATACAGGAATCCGTTTCTGGGCGCGAGGAGAGGGTTCGTTTCGCGTACACACGTTGCAGCCTACGATCACTGATTGGGACGATTATGTCACGCAGCTTTATCAAGCGTCTTCTGATTGGAAGCCTGTCGTAGTCCCATTTCGTGATCTTCGTCAAGAGGGCTGGGGCGTAACTGAAGATTTTACTCCCCAATCACTCACCGGTTTTTCTATAGAAATGTTTCCAGCGGCGGGCTACCCTCCTCGCCCTCCATCTGCCCTCTATGAGGGCATGATCAGGCCTCTTCAGTCGGATTCGATACGCGGTGTGATTTGGTACCAAGGCGAAAGCAATGCCTTAAAAGCTTATACCTATCGAAAATTGTTGCCCGCGCTGATTCGGAAGTGGCGCGCATCCTGGAATCAGGGAGACTTCCCTTTTCTGATCGTGCAATTACCGAATCACGGTTCGATCCGTGAGGAGCCCTCGCAATCCGCTTGGGCGGAATTGCGGGAGGCACAGTTCTTAACAACGAAACAGGTTCCGAATACCGGAATCGCCGTGACGATCGACTTAGGGGACCCAAAGGATGTTCACCCACATCGCAAAGCAGAAGTTGGGGAACGCCTCGCGCTGTTGGCTTTGGGTATTGCCTACAAGAAATCAATTGTGTATTCCGGACCGCTTTACCAATCGATGAGCATTGACGGAAACAAAATCAAGGTTCGATTCACAAACACTGGTAGGGGCATGGAGGCGCGCGGCGGCAACGAATTGACCGGCTTCGCAATCGCCGGAATAGACCAGCAGTTCCACTGGGCGGAGGCAAGCATCGATGGAGTGTCGGTGGTTGTATCTAGTCCGGCGGTACCGGTGCCCGTAGCAGTCCGCTACGCTTGGGCCGACAGCCCGCAGTGCAATCTCTTTATTAAGGACGGATTGCCCGCGTCCCCATTTCGGACGGATAACTGGCCCGGCATGACGATCAACCAAATCTTCCCTATAACCCCGAAGAGGGCGGCCGCACAACCAGACTGTAGCTCACCTACCACGAGCGGCATCGGAACCCCCTTTGGGTTGATTGTCGGCAAACAGGACGTGACCTGATACCAGCACATCGCGATTAGTAATTAGATTCCAGCGAAATAGTCGCGCCTAGATCGAACGATGACGCCTCTGGAGCCCCAGCCCAGCGCCTCAAGTCACACTTCTTCTTATACAATGAAGCCGCACCAAATGCCCGAGGGGGTAAACATGTCCAATCTAGGTAATGCACTACGGGAGCTTCGCGAAAAGCGCAGCCAATCACAAGCAGAAATTGACAAGCTGGATCAGATAATTTCTGGGATAGAGTCTTTGAACGGTACCGGAACAATCCATGAGTCAAGCCGGCCGACGCGGATCATATCAGCAGCTTCGCGGCGAAAGATGGCCCTGGCGCAGAAGGCGCGATGGGCGAGCATACGGAAACAGTCGCAGCCGATACTGGTTTCCGCTCCTGCGAAACGAACTATGTCGGCGTCAGCTCGCAGGAAGATCGCAGCCGCCCAGAAGGCACGGTGGGCGAAGGTTAAAGCGCAGGAGAAGAAGGCGGCATAGTGGCCTGCCTAGGCCGGGTGGGGGAGTAAGGTGGCGTCTGGATAACCCGGCCACTACCCGGCCCTTTACTTCTGAGAACAAAGAACGATGAAAAAACCAGGTTCCTCAGAAAGGGCAGTGGAAGCCATTGCGATTCGGTCCATCGCGCTAGTCCCTTGAGTATAAGTCGACTGCAGTTCGTTGAATCTCTGCAGTGGGTCCGGCGCACGTTATTTGATCGTTGCCTGCCCTCTGCCTTCTTAACGAGCAAGGATCAAAGGATCAATGGATTCAGGACGGGTAGCTCCTCCGATTCGAGTACTTGCGAGCTACGAGCAACCTTTCTTCAGCCCGCGGCGTACGCTCTTTACTCCAGAGCCGATTCCGCCCGTTAATGCCGTTGCCGTAGTTAGAGGGCGATCAAGCCTCGTTACCACGGGGTGACATTAGATTACCGCCCGACAACCCGGAAGGCCGCTACTTGGTAGCGGTGACCCTTCTTGGTGCGGCCGAATCCGAGTCTTTCCGAAGCTTCTTTCGGGCACGCTTTTGAGCCAAAGCCTGTTTCACGCGGCGCCTCTCGCCGGGCTTGAGATAGAAGGAGTGGCGTTTCACGTCCTTGATAATGTCTTCCGTCATAACTTTGCGTTTGAAACGTCGGAGCGCATTCTCCAACGACTCGCCTTCTTGCAGTCGAACTTCCGCCATCTACGTCACCCCAATCTGGCTAAACGAGCCTAGTTTGAGCTTACTCTCTTTGTGCCACGCCTAATCTGTGCCCGATAACACTTTGTTAGAAAATAAGTGCACGCTCACTCCGAATAGCCGTCGTCGGTTTCTTCGTCGTCGTCATCTCTATCATCTTTATCGTCGTCTTCGTCCTGCTCCTCCTCTTCATCGTCTGGCTGCTGTCGAAAAAGGAGGTCAGCCGGAAACCGATCAAGAGGGGCTGAGGTAGGGTGTTCTGAACATTTTCGGCTCATGCCCAAATGGTACGCCCGCGCCGCGTGAGGGGACTCGAACTTCAGCGCGGTCGGCGAGACTGTCGGTTACCGAGCGTCGTCAGGTGACGATCGCTGATCTAATCGGGCGTGCGCTCTCTAGGTCCAATACGTTGCCTGAGGTCGTCGCTGGAGGGCAGGAGAAATTTGAGGCACAGATAGCCGCCGCGCTCGAACCATATGTTCAAGATGGAGTCTTGGTCGAGCAGATCGTTGCCCGAGCTTCGATCTTCGGCCTCGCGCATACAACGTCGAAGATCGAGTTGCTTGGTGACTGGCGCCGGTCGCGGAATCGGAGCCGCAGTTGCACCGGCGGCTGGCGTGTGAGCTAGTCCCATGCCCGCCGAATCTCCTCTTCGCCTCTGTTCCCCATCTTCGGCTAAAGTATTAGCCAATGAAATTAATCTTCTTCATCACGTTTTTGCTCTTTACGATGAGTGCTACCGCCCAAAACGCTGGTGAATTCGACATCAAGGCGGCTCAGCGGTTTGCGAATCTCGCACTCGGTTGTGTGCACAAAGAGTATCCGAATCACATCAGCCACACGCTGACTAGCGATGCGGATGCGGCCCCGCCACGAAAATTGACCCCAGCATTTTATGGCTGCTACGACTGGCATTCCTCCGTCCACGGGCATTGGCTGCTCGTTCGCTTGGTCAGGACGTTTCCAGACGCTCCGTTTGTTCCGGCTGCTCGCGAAGCACTGCGGCAGAGTCTCACAGCAGAGAACATCGAGCAGGAGGCTGCATATCTCCGGGGAGAGGGACGCGCCAGTTTCGAGCGCCCGTATGGGCTGGCATGGCTCCTTCAACTGGTGGCGGAACTGCACGAATGGGACGACCCGGAAGCTAAAGAGATGGTGGGGAATCTGCGTCCGCTCGAAACCGTCGTATTGGAGCGGCTGGACAACTGGCTGCCGAAACTCTCGCACCCGGTGCGGATCGGCGAACACGACCAGACCGCTTTCGCGCTCGGCTTGATGCTCGACTATGCGCGCCGCAATGGTGACCAGAAATTCGCCGAATTAGTCGTTTCCAAAGCGAAGCAGTTCTACCTCGGGGACAAGAATTGTCCGCTGGCATATGAGCCTTCGGGCGAGGATTTCCTTTCGCCGTGCATCGGCGAAGCAGACCTGATGCGCCGGGTGCTGCCGAGCCAAGAGTTTGCAAGCTGGCTCCGTACGTTCATGCCCCAAATTTCCACGTCGGGCCATGATAAATGGCTGCAGCCCGTTGTGTCGCCTGATCCAAGTGATCCGAAGCTGGCGCATCTGGACGGGCTCAACCTGAGCCGAGCATGGATGCTGGAGGGCATTGCGGCGGCTCTGCCGAAGGGCGACAAGCGGCTACCGTCGATTAGGGCGACTGCCGAGGCGCACAAGCGTGCTGGGCTTGTGGCGGTGACAGGCGAGCATTACGAGGGCGGCCACTGGCTGGGCAGCTTTGCGGTTTATCTGGTCACAGAACGAGGCGTTACGAGGACGCGCTGAGCGTTTGACGATTGCCACACCGATGTTGGATATTGAGACGGCATGGACGTTGAACGCATCATTGATGAGATTGAGCAGCTACAGGAAATATTTGAAGCGCCGGATATTAGGCCACTCAGCGCAAGCGACATCTCTGCCGCCAATCGAAGGCACGACGAAATGCTCGCACATAGCCCGTGGTTTCAGCTTTGGCAACGGTACGGGGTCTGCTGCCGAACCGAGTCCCCGGTACTTCGCCTAGGGGAATCGGAGAGCTAAGGTAATTCGGAAGTCGCGTCCCATTGCGTTGAAGGCTCGACCGCCGGGCCACGAGGGGGCAGTTCGTCGGCGTGCGAAATCAGCCAATCAGATGTCAACCGCGACCGCCGCGTCGAACTTTGAATAATACTTCTTCACATCTCCCGCTCCATACTTTTCGCGGAACTTTTCGACCACCGATTTCACTGCCTTCGCGTCGGTGGTAGGCTTCGCTTGGAACTCTGCCTCCACGCCCCGCGCATCAATCCTAATCGCCGGGTTCTTGAGCACATTCTTATACCATTGCGTCTCCGAGCCGCGCACCGGCAGCAGGTACAGCGTGTCACCTTCTGTGACGAACCAAACGGGATTCGAGATTGTTTTCCCAGATTTCCTCCCGATCACGCTGATCTTGACCTCACGGTAGCGGGTGAGGCGTTCTTTGAGGTCGTCCTTTGGCTTTGGCATGACACACTCTGTCGGTCGAATCTAGCCACTGCCGCAAGCCTTCCCGCGCATGGCTTCCCGACCTTCCCACCGATGAGCGGCAAAACGATTAAAGCCGCGACCGGGTCTGCCCGTATCTCCCAAGAAAAAGCTCGACGGATTTGTAGCGGTTGCAATCGACGAGCTTCTGAATCTGCCTAATCCTACTACCGTCGCCGTCTATGATATTCGCCGCCACCAAGGCCGCCGAGGTCGACCACGACGGTGACGAGCAGAATCAGTAAATTGATCCCTGCTATGGGCTGATGTGTGTTTGCCATCCACGCATATGCGAGCGTGGTCAGAGGTAGGAACAAGAACCCGAGCAACGGCAATATCAGACCGTGGTACGCTCGTTGTAAATAATTCGAAAAGAGGAACAACATTGCGAGTGCGATTCGGGGAAAGGCGAGAAAGACAATCAGTAGGAGGCAGCCCACGAAATTCTCCTCGCGCATCGTACACTTTTCCTGCACGCGACACAACGAAGTTGCGGGCGGGGGTCATAAATCATCTCATCCGGCGAGCGAAGAATGGCGAAGAAGAAAACTGCTAATCTCCTGCCGAAACTTACGGAGACGGAACAAGACCTGCTCTCGCACATCGAAGACGGCTACCAGCTTGAAACTGATTTGCTCGGCGGCAACCCCATTCTGCGGCGTTCGAAAGACGATGAAGAAATACGCCCTCTGTCGGCCAATCGCAATACCAGCAAGGCGCTGGAACGGCGTGGACTCATCAGCTCCGGCAAGGGCCACGATCCACTCACTATCCTGTGGCCCTTGACAAAGAAATAAATCAGGACATGTGCTTCATCCTTGGCTCTGGCAAAGTCATCAAGAGTCGCTATAGTTCCCGCCTCGCTGAGGGACAAATTTGGCTGGGCGGGAGCCCTGCGCCTTGCCAATAGGAGGAGGCCCGTCACGCCTGAGATTCCGGGTACCCCATTGCAAAAAAGAGAGCCTATTTCTCTATGCTGCGGTTGGATTTTCTCGCTAGTTGTACCGCTCCAAGAACGATGCGCTAGGAAATTTGTCCGGCGGTCCGTGCGCGTCTGCGGGTAATCAAATGGCGTCGCCTGTTTAGAGCGAGTGGGCTAGCGACGCACGCTGCGCTCGCTCGCGGTTCTTGCAGACGCCACATGTTCCGCCATTCTTCGCGCAGTGCGAACAATACTTACAGTTCTTGCAGGCATTACACGGGTCCGCGCCAGTACAGGTTGAGAACATCCCTTCGGAACTCAGAACCGAAGCAAGCATCACAGCACACATCAGGAATCCAAACGTGGTTATACGAATGTGCTTCATAGACACCTCGCTGGGCAACAATCGTTTGCCACACACGATTGAAGTGTAGTCTCTTTGCTTTCTTATCCTCATCGTCGAACCTCGCGGCGGCATTCTCGATTCCGGCTGCCCGCGCTTCTATTGTGTGTTTTATACATCCGGGAGAGTTGTGACAAGGGCGGTGCCTCCTTGTGACGACCAAGACCGGATCGTCAAGCTGGTTTGCCAGCTCGTCTGGCCCAGCCGTGAATACTTAGATCAGTTCATCTGAAGGACTCGTTTGGCTACATGCTTCAAGCGCGACCAGGACGGGGAAGCGGAGAGCGAATCAACGTTAGATTCGTCACGAGCGACCAACTGCCGGTGAGCGAGCACCCAAAGGGCGAGATGGATGTGAAGTTCAAGGCATTCGTCGAACGTATTACGTGGTACTCGTTAGGCATCGTCGCCATAGACGCGGACGTTAGCTACCAAAGAGACTCAGGGCTGATGCTGTCGGCAGTGGACCGCCTGAATATGGAAACCCGACACCCCTGATCCGTACACTCCTCGACGATTTGCCGTCCTATCATCGGGAGCCATTGGTCGTCTGGCCGACCGAGACCGTGATCTGCACTGGTGAGCCGACCGGCTCGATCGTTCCGGCGGGGGAGTTCTGGGCGAGCACGGTTCCCTGGAGAGCTGCGCCCCTGACGTATGCCGCGGGCGCCAAGTAGAGTCCGGCCGCCACGACGGCAGCCCTGGCCTGTTGCTCGGTGAGGCCAATGACCCCCGGCACCCTGGTGGTCTGCGCGGTAGCGCTGTTGATGACGTTGATGTTGCCGCCCTCAATTTTGATCGGGTTGCCGTTGATGTACTGCATGTGCAGGTCGGCAGAGAACGCGCGTGACCCGTTGCAGAGCTGCGACACGGGCGCGGAAATGTGCCAGTAAATCGGCAGGTGGTGCTGCGCGTTGTTTACGCCGAACTGCTCCACCGGCTTGCCGTCGATCTCGGAGTAAGCCCGATTGACCTGGCACAGGGACCCGTCAGGGTTAAGCTGCTGGAACTCCAGGAAGGCTTGGCCAGCGGAGCCGTTGTCGTTGCCGTACGCACTGCCCTTGCAGGAGTCGGTGCCGTTGTCGCACGTGGTGACTTCCATCGTCGCTTCGCCGTCGATGGCGGTCACGCCGTTACCGGCGGTGAAGGATGGGTGGTTCGGGGTGACTGGGATGACGAACACGGGGGACTGCTGGTCAAGGTATATGCAGACGTGAACTTTGGGCGTGTTGTCGTCCGGCGGACACGGAGGGTTGGGGAAGACTTGTATTAGGGCGGCGGTCTGGTTGCTGGAGCTCATCTGCAGCCATGTGCCGATGGCCGTCTGGCCCAGCGGAGGTGGCAGCGCCGACATCTGGTAGCGGGTGTCACCGTCTTGGCCGATGGTGTAGACCAGGATCTGGCAGTTGAAGAACGCTTGCGGCGGAGAGACGCCGCTATCGTCGGGCGGGAGCGGGTTGGGGGCGACGAGCAACGTTGAACCGTTCCACTGGTAGTTCTGACTGCCTGACGGGTAGTTGGTGCCGCTGCTGGCGCCCGGCTGGATGACAAGGCCTTCATCGAAGCATCTGATCCGGTTGTTGACCTGCGGCTCCTGGCTGCCGGGGACGCTGAGTTCAAGCTGGTCGGTCACCCGGCGTATCTCGCCAGGCTTCAGCCAGTCGCCGACCCAGAGGAGCTCCGATTCTATGCTTTTCGGGTTTGGAATGATCGGCATCTCGGTCGGCAGCGCGACGTAAAGGTTCCCAGGCGATGACGTGACCGGCGCCGAGACTGGGGTGGACGCGACCGGCGCCGCGAGTGGGTGGTTCCACTGTTGCTGCGGGTTGTTGCCATTGCAGAGCTGCAGCTCCATCGGGGTGCCGTCGCTGTTTCCGGATGTGGCGAGACAGTATTTATTCGGACTGGGATTGACCTCCGATACCAATTCGTTGCCGTTTGCGCTGTAGCTCCAGAACTGGTTGCTGATGCCTTTGCCAGGGGCGCACGGCCATTGTTGGATTGGGGTGCCGGGGGCGGACGTGCCGCGGGCGTCGAGGCACATCCCCGAGGCCGCGTTGGTGAAACTAAGTGCCCAGCCATTTGCTAAGCCATGAACTGCCGACGTCCACTGCTGGGCGACGCTGCCGTTGCAGGTCACCTGCACTATGGCTTGTCCGGCTGCAGAGGGGCCGGTGAGCGGCTGAAGGCATTTACTGTTCTGAATACTCACAAGATTAACGAGGAAGTTCTGGGCGTGCGCCGAGGGCGCGGCAGTTAAACCCGTGGCGGTCGCGATTGTAGCGGCGGCGATGAGGGTCGGGAGCTTGCTGAGTCGAAGAATTGGCATTTGGAGCATCCCTCCGTGACCGGAACCAGACCGGCTGTGGGACACATCAGCCGCGCCGGTGATCGTGTGTTCCGCGCTAGGCAGATCGTGAATATAGTCGCGAGGGGAGAAGCGGCGTAGACATACGAACGCCCTTTCAAGTCTACGGTGCAAGAACTCCGATAACTTGGCGCGCAGATAAAACCACAGTAGCTTATTCGGGATTTCCATTTCGACCACCCCGATAGGTAGCTTCTACACCCAAAGCACTTCCGAGTAAACGAATTTCCTTCGTCGCATCATCTTCCGCTTCGAGAAACAGTCTATGTGCCTTTTTCAACATCTCGATTCTCGAAGCCGACGCCTGAGGGCGTTTGTATCTCGCCATGAGCGTTCGGCGGCACTGACTGGGCCAGTATGGCATTTTTTCCTGCAGTCAATGATCGGGGCGTGCAACAGGCAACATTTTACATACCCGCTTTATTCTGGCCCACATATTACCGGACGACCTCAGAGGGACACTGGGCGGGGACGAACTGCCCGTTCAACCAAAATGTTCAGAGCTTTAGCTACGTAAACTTTGTCTTGGCAGCGCCGGTCGGATCTTTCAGATCCGACGCCTGGAAACAATTTAGCACGGTGCATTCCTGTGGCTTCTACACATCTGTACTCTTGGAAGGCTCTTTCAATAAGCAACTCAGCGCGAAGGTAGGAGGGGAACAGGGAGATACACACACAATTCTGCACGACTGCCCAAGCACCCTTCATGAAGTAGGTAGTATGGCTGTCAATATTAACAATGCGGTTCATCCGCAACGGACGGGCTTAATCACGACGGATGGAAACCTTGTAATTGGCGGCACAGTTGACGGCAGATTGGAAATCTATGGACTTGATTTGCATTTGTATCGAGCAGGTTGCATCGATGCTTTCACGTTAAACGGTCGCTCTGAGGTCGTTTCGTCAGCACAAGGGACGCATTGTCCTTTTCGCGGGACTGATCCTCACAAAGAAGTGTTGCCTGTATTTTATACAATGCTCTCCCATCCGATTACTTACGCTCTCGATGGCCGGCAGTACATAACCGGCATAGCCGAGATAGGAGGTCAGCCGTCTTACTCGCAAAAACCGTCAGAAGAGACGGTAGACGCAGAGCCGAGTCAACTGCGGAAGACAGCCAACTGGCCGCCGGATCAATCTAGCTCATTCACCGTATTCGCAATTTCTTGCGCAGCATGCACTAAGTAGAGAGAGCCGGGGAATTTCGTTTCCTTAGCCAAGCGAGAATGCTTTTCCCTCTTCTCAGCCCTCCATTCAAGGATGAAAACCGGCCTAGGTTGATTCTTTGCTCGCATTGTCCTAAGCATCAGACGTGCTCAATTTCCAGAACAGCAGGTTTTCGCGGCACCTGCAAGACACCCCACATGAAATGGAACTGCCGCGAACCGCTGAGGACGGGAGTGGAGCTCGTGGAATATAAGAACCCCTGTAAAATGCAGACAACAGCAAGCGTGCGAGGCAAAGGCGAATAAAACGTACCGGTGTTTGACCTTTCCTGCAGTGACTATCAGTGACACCGAGTTGCGACAATGCCAGGTCAGAACCAAGGAAAATTCATCGCCTTGTCCTTGCAATCCTGAATGGTTCTACCCTCTACCCCGACGCTCTTTTTCGCCGTACGGATTACGGTACGTAAATCTTCCAGCTTGTACCGACTAGCAAGGACTTAGGTGGCCGCCCGCCTCTTGCAAGTCGTTGGATTTGCTTGTCGTGGTTGTTCTTTCACGGCGGTGACAAGCATGGGTTCAGGATTCCGGAATCAATTGGCAAAATAAGGTCCGTTGAGCCTGACTGCGGCCCTACTGTCAACGAGTCATGTCGGATTTGTATTGATACAGGAGGAGGTTTGTGGTGTGACGGGGAAATCGAATCCATACCGTCCATACTGCAATCAGGCCGATGAGAGTTAATCAAAGTTTTTTCTGCGACTACTGTTCCAGATGTGATAGAACGTAACTGTCGGTAAAGACTTCGGTTTGTGGCATTTTGTTGAATGCAAAGAGTCTGCACTAAAGGGCTTGAGAGAATCCCACTCTCTCCGCCAGATTTTAAATCGCAGTCAAACATGGGGGTTCCGCGCACCGGTTAATATTTTTGAGCGGCCATCAAGCGTCGAATGAAGGCCAATCAGTGCTTCCGAGAATTTCGCGCGGCTCGGCGAACGATTCAGGGCTACGAAGCGGTTCACATTGTCGTCCGGAGGGGCAACTACGATGGGTGGCAGGAGACAACCTCCTTCGGCAGATTCGTTTCATCGACCGCCTCTTCGATTCGGCAACCTGAGAGCAAACAACAGACGCTCGACGACAAACCTATCTGGACAGTATAAATTGTAAAGTTGCAACCCATCCGTCTTTGGTGCTAGATTTACCGCGATCATCTTGTGCGGTCTCCGCCGCCTCAGAAGACCATTCTCGCTTCCGTTTGCTCGATCCGAAAGCTGCTTGACTGCAGGAGGTGTCCCATGCCCCCAAAGGTCGCTGCCCCCGTCCGAATTTGCAAGTTTGTTGCACTGTTTCTCCTCGCGCTCACTCTTCTCCCCGCACGCGCAGTTGCCCAACAGTCAGGCGCGCGTCAGTCAACCGCAAAACCCCCGGCATTAGCGCCGCTAAATCCCAGCAGCCCATCGTCGGCTGGGCTCCCTCTGTCATCGCAAGGAAGCGGCAACACGCACGCCGGTCGCGCCAATCGTTCGTCAAGCCACGCCGCCGTTTCCCAGACAGCCGCTCCGAGACCACTTTTCTTACCAGGCGTGACATACGGTGCTGGCGATTCTCATACGTCCGGCGTTGCCATCGGCGATGTCAACGGTGACGGGATACCCGACGTGCTCATTACCGGCCTCTATACCGTCGATGTCCTCCTCGGCAATGCAGACGGCACTCTGCAGCCGGTGGTAACTTACCCAGCCGGTTATGAGCAGAAATATTTGGTTGTGACGGATTTGAGAGGCGACGGTAAGCTTGATGTAGTGGCCGTCGGCTCGAATGGCGACTCGCCGTGCGGACCGATCGTGCTGCTGGGGAACGGGGACGGAACCTTCCAGCCGGCGGTCTTCTACTCAGGCGGACAAGAGTGTTCTTCTGTAGCAGTAGCCGATGTAAATGGCGATGGCAAGCCTGACATCGTGATTTCCAGTTGGCTCGGTGGAAATGGTGAAGACGGTTCGGTGACCGTCCTGCTTGGCAACGGCGATGGAACTTTCCAAGAGCCGAGGATCTACGATTCTGGTGGAGGAATCACTAACACCGTCGCGATCGCAGATGTCAATGGCGATGGCAAGCCCGACTTGATCGTGGCCAATCCTTGTGCTTCCTTCTTCGACTGCAGTGGACTCAGCACCATCGCTGTATTGCTCGGCAATGGCGACGGCACCTTTCAGCCGGCCGTCAACTACGGCACGGGCGGCCACGGGGAAACCGATTCCAACGCTGGCGCTGGAACGCTTGCCGTCGCCGATGTAAACGCCGACGGTAAACTCGACTTGGTCGTGGCGAACACCAGCACGAATAATGTGGCCGTACTGCTCGGCAACGGCGACGGCACTTTCCAGTCGGCCGTGAACTATGCCACCGGCAACCCCGGTCCGTCGGGTATCGTAATTGCGGACGCAAACGGCGACGGCATACCCGATCTCCTGGTCTCGAATCAGGGAGGCTCGGTGGGCATTCTTGAAGGCAATGGTGACGGCACATTCCAAACCGCCGCGTCCGTCCCCGCCAACGGTGGCTTTTCGGACACCCTCGCCACTTCCGATTTGAATGGCGATGGCAAACTCGACGTCGTGGTGGCGAACCAGGAGTCGGGCACGGTAAGCGTGCTACTGAACGACACCGGCAGCGCGCCACCCTCCACGGCTCTCTCATCCTCGCCGAATCCGTCTGGTTTCGGGCAATCCGTAACCCTGACCGCCGCGGTCACTTCGCCCCTAGGCATACCCACGGGCACAGTCAACTTCTTCGACGGCGCTGCCCTGCTTGGGAGCGGCAACCTCGCCAGCGGCAGCGCAGCTCTCAGCGTTTCCTCGCTCGTTGCGGGTCCACATTCGATGACTGCCGCGTATCAGGGCTCCGGCAGTTTCTACCCCAGCAACTCCGCCCTCGTCAGCCAGACTGTCAATCTGGCAACCACTTCCACCGTTGTGGCCTCGTTGGCCGATCCAGGACCGCTCAGCAAACCCATAAGCTTTGTCGCAACTGTGACGAGCGAGTATGGTGGTCAGGCGACCGGCTCTGCCACCTTTAGCGCCAACTCGGAACCACTGGGTACGGTTTCGGTCTACGGCTGGGGCGAGCTCACCACATCCTTTTCCGCGGACGGAGCTTATTCCATCAGCGCAACATATTCCGGCGACGCCAACCACGCAGGGAGCACATCGCCTCTCATTACTCAATACGTCGATAGTCTATTGTCCAGGACCACCTTGGCCGCATCTCCTTCCCCCTCGCTCGTGAGCCAGCCCGTCACTCTCACCGCGACCGTCAAATCAGTATCGAAGCACGCCATGGTTCCCAACGGGGAAGTGGTGACGTTCTACGACGTATCGGGCGCGCTCGGAACGGGGACAACTGCGGGCGGCGTAGCCACCTTCACTACGTCATCCCTTCCATACGGAAACCAGACGGTCAAAGCGGTTTACTCCGGCGACGCGGTGCTCTTGTCCAGCACCGGCACAGCAAAACAGCCGGTGGAACGCTATTCGACCATGACTGCCGTTACCTCGAGCCTGAATCCGTCGAACTACGGGCAAGCGGTTACCTTTACCGCAACCGTAACATCCGCCGGGCCTGACATTCCAACGGGGAAGGTTACGTTTAAAGACGGCGGAGTCAGCTTGGGCACCGAGAAGTTGAGCGGCGGTGTGGCGACTCTTACGAAGAACAAGCTCGCTGTCGGTCCGCACTCGATCACAGCGCTGTATACCGGGGACGGCGAATCCGGCGAAAGCACGTCGCCGGTGCTGATGCAAACTGTGAACTGAAAGACGAGTCGAGACGTTGTTAGAAGCCCTCTGATAATGAACCGAGGGAGTAAGCCGCGTATCCCTCATCGGTTTAAACCGATTCTCGCCCTACAGCCGCGACCGCGCTGCGAATTCGCGAAACAATGAAAACGCCGCCCGCCGACCCACGCTAGGCTTCCGGTATTGCCGGACAGCCCGGAAATTCCTTCAGGTAGGTGTTGCCGATGTAGCCAAGGTATTTGATCCCGATTTCGCTGGTGAAGAATCCGTCCGCAGTGTACTTGCGCAGCGTCGAGAAGAACTCGATACCAGGGCTCAGCCTGGGATTTTTGTCTGCGTTCTTGCGGGACGCGATGAGGTGCAGCATTTCTGTTTGCTGCTCTGGCGCGCATTGCAGGTAGGTCTGCCCGTAGTGTCCCATGCAGGTCGCGTCGAGCCACATGATCCCGCCACCGAGTTGCAGTTGGAGGTCCTTGTTCTCGCTGCTAAGGAGATCGATGAACTCGGGCGCGCCCGCTTCTATCGCGCCTCCACTTTCCTGGTCGGGAGGAATGATCGTCTGGCACAAGGCTCGCAGTGTTTCGTACTGAGGTTCGGAGAAAAATTTGGGCGTGTATTCTCCGGAGGATGACGCGGCTTTATGCGCGCTCACCAACCGGTGAGCCGTTTCTGCCGCTGCTAGCGGAACCACCCGCAGCATCGACCCGGCCGCAGCAGTGAGGCTCAGCGATTTAATAAGGTCACGGCGCGAAATGGACATGGGTGGTGTTCCTCGGGCTCCTCGTCAGGTTGCTGCTACTACAGATTGCCTCGCTTCGCTTGCTCCAGGAGATTCTCCGACGCCCTCCAGGATAGAGCCAGGATGGAAAGTGTCGGGTTCTTGTCAGGGCTGGTGACGAATGCGGCGGCATCGGTGACGAATAGGTTCTTCACATCATGAGCCTGGCAATACTTGTTCAGGGCCGAGCTCTTGGGATTGTCTCCCATACGCACCGTGCCTGATTCGTGAATCGCCGTGCCACCTTCATAGAGGCCGTAAGGGGCTGGGCCATCGGTAGTGACGTCGGTCGAGTAAGTGCCGCCCGCAGCTTCCACGATGGCGCGAAAAGTCTGTTGCATATCTTTCGCCATTTTTATCTCGTTCTCGCCCGCCCTCCAGTGAAAACGCAGTACCGGAATGCCCCATTCATCAACAACGCTCGGATCGATTTCGCAGTATGTATTCTCGTTGGGAATCATCTCTCCGAGCGCTTCCATGCCGATCGTAGCTCCATAAGAGCGGCGGCAGCTTTGCTTCAGGTGGATGCCATAGCCTTCGACACGGTCACACACGTCGTCGAATTCTTGTACCACGGGCATGAAGCGGCCGCCGCCGGGCTCAATGTGATAGCCGCGCAGAAATTCGTTCTTGCGATCGAATTTCCACCATGGCATGTAGACATGAGGCAAATAATTTCCCCCGCTGCCGTCGTGGTTGTGTGGCGGCATTTTCTCCAACTGGGGAAAGTAACCCGAGCCCCAACTCCCTACGCTATCCATCAGGTTTCTCCCTACCATTCCTGAAGAGTTGGCCAATCCCTGGGGGAACACCGTGGAGCGCGAATTCAGCAGCAGACGCGCGGACTCGCAGGTGCTGGCCGCAACTACAAAACTTCGGGCGCGCACCTGCTTTTCCTGTTTTGTGGTCCGATCGATGTAGGAGACGCCAACGGCCTTTCCTTCTTTGCCCACGATGATTTCCCGCGCCATGGCGTTGGTGATCACAGTGAGACGGCCGGTCGCTAGCGCTGGAGGAATCAAGACCTGACTGGAGCTGAAGTTTGACGCTGACTTGCATCCACGGGTGCATTGACCACAGTAGTGGCACGCTGGGCGTCCATTCAGCGGTTGTGTGATGATCGCCATGCGCGCGGGCACGCAAAGAACGTTCACCTTGTCGCACGCTTTTTTGAGCATCATCTCTGTGCAGCGGGGCTTGGGCGGCGGCTGGAAAATACCGTCCGGAGAACTCGGAATGTTTTCCCTGGTTCCGAAAACCCCTATGTAGGACTCGACCTTGTCGTAGTAAGGAGCCAATTCCTCATACGTAATCGGCCAGTCATCGCCCATGCCGTCTCTGGAGCGCGGTTTGAAATCCATCGCAGAGAAGCGCAACGCCACTCTGCCCCAGTGATTGGTGCGCCCGCCGACGATCCGCGAACGGAACCAGCGGAACGTCGATCCGGGCGCCGACACATAGGGTTCGCCATCAATTTCCCAGGCGCCATTTGGCGCCATGAACTCGTCGGCCTCCTCGCCACGCAGCTTACCGCCCACACCTCCGCCGCGATGGGGGAGATCGTACGGCCAAAGATGTTCCTTGAAGTCCTTCGCCGGATCCAGCGGCCTGCCCGCTTCCAGCATCACGACGCTGACCCCGCCCTCCGTGAGCACTTTGGCCGCCGCGCCACCGGCAGCGCCTGATCCGATGATGCAGACGTCATAAATCTTCGGCGAGCGAATCACTTGCAGCATCGATGATCTCCCTGGCAACAGATTGGTGATTATGGTGTTGCCGCCGGAGTTTTGCTGACACCCTTGAATAGTGCGACAATTCGCCTCTGCCTGCTTGAAATTTCTCGAAATTTCCTGAAATCTGTCGAATGGGCCGCGTCTCATCCGTCATCTATGCAGGAGCGCAAAGGCGCTCACAATTGTTCCCTAAGGAGAAAGCTGATGCAATTCGCACTGTTAATCTTCGAATCACCGGAAGCTTTTGCGGCTCGGAATGCGGACGAAAATGATCCCTACCTCGGTGCCTGGCGGGCCTACCACAAAGCGCTCCTCGAGGCCGACATCTTTGTCGGTGGCAGTCCGCTGCAACCCCCGGAGACCGGGACCACGGTGCGGCTAAAGGGTGGACGGAGGCACGTACAGGATGGCCCCTTCGCTGACACCAAGGAGCAACTCGGGGGATTCACAATCCTGGAGCTTCCCTCGCTTGATGCGGCGCTTGAGTGGGCAGCGCGATGTCCGGCCGCCTCAATCGGTGCTGTGGAGGTCCGACCCGTTTCACCTGAATACCTGCGCCGGGTCACGGGCTGAGTGAAACCGGGTCACGGGCTGAGTGAAAGAAGAAGATGAGTGGAAGCGAACAAGAGAGCGCTCACAGAACTGTCGAACGTGTGGCTCGCGAGTCCTACGGGCGCTTGGTGGCCTACCTTTCCTCGCACACGCACGACGTGGGGAGCGCGGAGGATGCCCTCAGTAATGCACTCGTAGCAGCGCTCGAAACTTGGCCGCGCAACGGCGTGCCGCAAAATCCAGAGGCGTGGCTGCTGACGGCGGCGCGCCGCTCTTTTATCGATCTTGTGCGTCATCGGCAAGTGGCCGAGGCCAGCCAGCCCACGCTGGCTCTCCTCAGAGAGGAATCTCAGGACATGACTTTGTCGCCAGAATTTCCCGATGACCGATTGAAACTGTTGTTTGTTTGTGCCCATCCGGCAATTGATCGGGCGATGCATACGCCACTCATGCTCCAGACGGTTCTAGGCTTGGACGCCGCGCGCATTGCCCACGCGTTCTTGATTTCGCCCACCACGATGGGGCAACGTCTGGTGCGTGCCAAGACCAAGATACGCGACGGAGGTATTCGGTTTGAAATCCCGCAGGAACGTGATTTGCCGCAGCGGCTTGACGCGGTGCTGGAAGCGATATACGCCGCCTTCGGCATTGGCTGGGATGATATGGCCGGTGTCGACCAACGCGGACGCGATCTCGCCGAGGAAGCGATCTGGCTTGCACGAGTGCTTCTGCAGTTGATGCCCCAAGAGGCAGAGGTCCACGGTTTGTTGGCTCTTATGCTCCACTGCGAAGCCCGCCGGGCGGCGCGGCGTGGGCCGGAGGGACGGTTCGTTCCGCTCTCAGAGCAGGATTGCCAGAAGTGGTCTCTGCCTTTAATTGAAGAGGCTGAACGCCAGCTCGGCGAAGCGTCGAGGCGCGGTCGCACCGGCCGGTTTCAACTCGAAGCTGCGATTCAGTCGGTACATGCCGAGCGGGCACGCAGTGGCGCCATTCAGTGGAACGCGATCATGATGTTCTATGAACAGCTGATCCGGATATCGCCGACGCTCGGCACGAGAACTGGATACGCCGCCGCCGTAGCCGAAGCAAAAGGAGCCGAAGCTGGCCTCTCAGCGTTGGATGGGATCGACCCGGACGATATCTCCGCCTATCAGCCGTACTGGGCGGTTCGCGCTCACCTGTTGCAACGCCTAGGGAAAACACCTGAGGCCCTGGATGCCTTCGACCGTGCGATTGGCTTGACCGAGGACCCCGCAGTCAGACAGTTCCTGCTCCAAAGGCGAGGCTGATTTTTTCCTGCGCTGTCGAAATCGACTCTCTTCCTATGTCATCCATATAGAAGCGGCCTAGCGATTAAGCTTCGCCGCTCGAGAGGTTCACGATGACGATGACAATCGCAAACAAAGCAGTTCTGGTGACCGGGGCCAATCGCGGTATCGGAAAGGCGCTGGTCGAGGAAGCATTGAAGAGAGGTGCGAAGCGGGTGTATGCCGGTTCGCGTCAGCCCTCGGCTCATTCCGATAAGCGCGTCACTCCCCTAACCCTGGATGTGACCAATGCCGATCAGATTCAGGCAGCTGCCGGGAGAGTCGAATCTCTCGATATCCTCATTAATAACGCCGGCTTGGCGCTCAACGATGACTTGAGCGATCGTGCCGCGCTCGAACAGAGCCTCGCCGTCAATCTCTTTGGCACGTATGGCGTGACCCAGGCTTTCCTGCCGTCACTGACTCGTTCTCGGGGAGCCATAGTCAATGTTCTGTCGGTGGCGGCGCTCGCTGCCTTGCCGATTATTCCGGCCTACTCGATCTCAAAGGCGGCTGCGTTCTCACTATCACAATCGCTGCGTGCGCTTCTGGCCGGACGGGGAGTGAAGGTACATGCCGTCCTGCCGGGCCCTGTGGACACGGAGATGTCCAGAGGCCTCGAAGTGTCGAAGGCCTCTCCGGAGTCCGTCGCGCAAGCCATCTTCGACGGAGTGGAGAAAGGTGAAGAGGACATCTTCCCAGATCCGATGTCGGCGTCTCTGGCGGAGAGTTGGCAGAGCGGTGCGGTCAAAGCACTCGAACGCCAGTTCGCGGCTTTCGTGCCAGGTAGCGCGTCGAAAGTTGCTTGACGGCTCCAAGAGCGGAGCCCACTTTTTCTAGTGGGCCTGTCGAAGTTGACCCCCTTCGCCCGTCACTCATATAGAAGCGGCTTCGCAGTCACCGCTTCGCCACAAGGAGGTGGAAAATGTGCCCATTCTGTTTGGGAACCATTGGAGTAGTCGTCGCCGGGCGGTTTCTACCGGCAGTCTGGCAGCGTTAGCCGCGAAAATTTCTCGCAAAAAGAACGCAGCAGAAGAAATCATCTCGAATTTGAATAACAAGGAGAAATGAAAATGTCGACGAACCAAGTGAGAGACAGTGAACATGCGAAAGAGCATCTGGGGATGAAGACACCTCCAATCGTGTCGCACCAAGAGTGGGAGACCGCCCGTCAACAACTCCTCGTGAAGGAGAAAGCCTTCACCCGGTCGCGTGATGCGCTGGCTGCCGAACGCCGGCGGATGCCATGGATGACGGTGGAGAAGAAGTACGAGTTCGAAGGATCCGAGGGCAACGTAAGCCTGCTCGATTTGTTCGAGGGCCGCCGTCAGTTGATCGTCTATCGCGCCTTCTTCGAGCCTGGCGTGTTCGGCTGGCCCGAGCATGCTTGCCGCGGCTGCTCCCTGGGTGCCGATCAGGTCTCCCATCTTTCCCATCTGAACGCCCGCGACACCACCCTCGTCTATGCCTCACGCGCGCCGCAGGCAGACATCGCGCGCCTGAAGGCGCGGATGGGCTGGGAGATGCCCTGGTACACCGTGACCGACAGCTTCGACGCGGACTTCGGCGTCGATCAATGGCACGGCCACAACGTCTTCTTCCGCGACGGCGACAAGGTGTTCCGCACCTACTTCATCAATAACCGCGGCGACGAGGCGATGGGGAGCACCTGGAGCTACCTCGACCTCACGCCGCTCGGCCGTCAGGAGACTTGGGAGGACTCGCCAGAGGGTTACCCCCAGACTCCGCCGTACAAGTGGTGGAACTGGCACGACAACTACGATGCCGAGCCTTCGCCGCACCCGAAGTGGGCGGACATAATCTCCGACCCTCAAGGAGCCGCCTTGCGAAGGCGTAACGAAGAGGCGAAAGCGAGCTAACAATTAAGGAAGGGCGACCATTTCGCCGCGTTCAGGCCGCCGACTCTTTTTCGCACTGGATATTCACGAACGCTTCCGCAGGTTCGCGGAGCACAAACAGGGGCGCGACCTTCGAAAGATGAAAACAGCGCCCCATGCGCTGAGGTTACGTGGTGTCAATCAAACCTGTACATCCTGACAGTGGCCTCCATCACCGCCAGAGACCTAACGTTGCTCGAATCGGGGACTGAGCTTATGAATGCCACCCGTGTTGTGCTCACCCACCAATAAGCTAAGCTGACCAGTTGAAGGACGAGCGATAGAGGCGATGATCATGTCCATCTGGCCGCAGTATCCCACTATCTATGAGATCAATACCTGGGTCTGGCTCTCCGAGGTAAGCCTGAAAACTGGAAAGCCGGTTGACTTGGGTTCCGTGCCTTCATACGAGTGGGACGCCATTGCCAAGTTCGGTTTCGATGCCGTCTGGTTCATGGGGGTTTGGGAGCGAAGTCCTGCGGGAATTGCAATTGCGAACAAGAACACGAATCTGCTCGACGATTTCCGTAGAGCTCTGCACGATTTTACGCCGGAAGACAATGTCGGATCTCCCTACTGCGTAAAACGCTATGTCGTGGACAAACATCTCGGAGGTCCTGAAGGTCTCGCCATTGCAAGGCGGGAACTGGCGAAGCGAGGCATCAAGCTCCTGCTGGATTTCGTGCCCAATCACCTTGCGCCGGATCACCCCTGGGTCACCGAGCACCCCGAGTATTTTATTCGCGGAAATATCGAGGATGTCAGGAACAACCCGGCATCCTTCATCGAGATACAAGGCAACGTCTGCGCGTGCGGACGCGACCCTTACTTCCCAGCCTGGCCAGATGTTCTGCAACTCAATGTGTTCCAGCCCGGGCTCCGCCAAGCAGTTGTTGAAACTCTCTCCAGTGTTCTGATTCAGTGTGATGGCGTCCGCTGCGATATGGCCATGCTTCTGCTAAACCAGATCTTCGAACAAACCTGGGGCAGTCGCGCCGGGCAACGACCGCCGAATGAATACTGGGATGACGTGATCGCTGCGGTTAAGAGAAAGCATCCGGACGCCTGTTTCATCGCCGAGGCTTACTGGGATCTGGAGTGCGAATTGCAACAGCATGGCTTCGATTTCTGCTATGACAAACGGCTTTATGATCGACTGAAGCATGAAAACGGAGAGAGCGTTCGGCTTCATCTTTGTGCTGACCTTGCCTACCAGCGGAAGCTGCTTCGTTTCCTGGAAAACCACGATGAACCTCGGGCTGCGGCGGTTTTTTCTTTGGCAAAGGAACAGGCTACCGCAGTCACAACCTCCACTCTCCCGGGGGCAAGACTCTTCCATGAAGGACAATTCGAAGGCCGGAGAGTAAGACTGCCAGTTTTTCTCGGCAGGCGTCCAGCCGAGCCCGTCAACAACGCCCTGCAGATTTTCTACGACAAACTCCTCGCAGCCATCAATGCCCCGATATTTCGCGGTGGCGAATGGCAGTTGTGCGAACGTAACGGATGGCCCGACAATCAGAGCTACCAAAACCTGGTAGCTTGGAGCTGGATCAAGGACGACGATCGACGTCTGATTGCAGTCAATCTTAGCGACAGCGCTGTGCAAGCCCGTGTGCAGGTCCCATGGGATGCAGTCCGAGGGAAATCCTGGCATTTGATCGACGCCCTTTCGGATGCGAAGTATGATCGCGACGGGAATGAGATGGCGTCGTCGGGTTTGTATATCGAACTACAGTCCTGGAGTTACTGCTTCTTCCAGTATCGTCCCGCCGGGCAAGGGATGCGATGATTTGAGTAGCCTAGATAATTCGCGACGGGCAATCTTGTGGGGTCCGTTCGTGCGGGCGGTCGCATAGGCTAACTGATCTCGTACAACGATGCGGCTGATCTTATCAGCCCGCGATCATGAGCCATAACGTCGAGATGAATTGATGTCCAGTCAGCCAGCATCACGTTTTCACTTCCTTCCCCGACGTAAGTCTTGAGATAGCCGCGGCAGCCTTCGCAATAATCAATACGCAGGCCCCCTTCTCCTTCGATCGAAAGAACTGCGAGGCGGTGATCGCTCTGGTTTTCGCAGAATGGGCATCCGGTTCGCAGGTATCGCCAGCGTGTTTTGCAGCGACCGCAAGATAGGAGTCGGAGGCGTCCGGGATCGGTGCCGACCAACTGAGCCATGCTCGGCCGTGATCCGCAAGTCGGGCAGTAACTGCGAAGCCATCGCTCCTCATCGCGCCATCGAGCGAACGCATCCACCACAGGTCGAAGGTGCCGAGCCAATGCGGTCCAGCCAAAGTAACGCAACAGGCCTGGACAGGCGGACGCATAGACGTCCCTGTCAAGTAGCCAGCCGACAGCCCGGCGAGGTGCGTCCGGCTCGCCGCGCAGTTCGGATTCTAGAGCTCTGGTCTCTTGTGTTAGATTGCCCGGCAGGGGAACTGAAGCCAACTCATCAACTAAAAACACAACGAGTCGCTCCGCACCAGTGAGGTCAATGACAACGGCCGAGCTCTCCAGGAGCGGCACGCCCTTCTGAAAATCGGCAGTGTAATCGTCCAAAATAGGAACATAAGGGTCTTCGTTCGGGAGTCCGGCTGCCGCTGTGTCGGCCGCCGCGTGCAATTGCGCTACCGGTTGAAGGTATGCGTGCGTCGATAGCCAGACGGCTTGGGTCATGGGATTAATGGTCTTGCCCGACCTCTTCTTTGGGAAGTACGGGCATGAGTCGGGCACCCAGACCGAAGAGAAAGATGGTCGCCGCAATGAGGCCAACCGAGATGCCCCACTCGAAAATCGATGGAGAATAGCTCTCCGGCGCGACCTGCGGCATTGGCCCTTTCAAGCTCATGGCCAACAGCACCACATTCACGCGATTGAAAACCACGCCCAATACAGTGAGGAGTGCCCCGACGAAAAGTATGGCTGGATTGGATCGCAGCCGTTGCTCGGCTAATAAGGCCAGAGGAATGCCGCAAAGAAGGAGCTCAACTGCAAAGAGCGCTCCCAATCCTCCAGAAAAAGCACTTCCGAACTGCCCTCGAACCACCATATCGCCGAGCCGAAGCACTAGATAGATCAAGAGCGACCAGAAAGTGATCTTGCCCATCGCTGCCAGTTGCGTGATTCGCAGTTGCCGTTTCCATGCCCTCGCGATCCACATTTCAACAACGATGACGAGAGCCGTACCTGCCGCGATCGACGAAAGAAAGAAAGAGACGGGCATTACGGGCGACCACCATTGCGAGGCGAGTTTATCTGGCATCAGGAGGAATAACGAACCGAGGGAACTCTGGTGCATGGTAGAGAGCGTCACCGCGGCGATGGCCAGCATGATCGGTTCCCCCTTCTTTCCCCAGGCTCGGAACGACCATGCGAGGAACGAGAACACTGCTGCAGCCAGGCCCGCATAGACCAAACTTCGCGAGAGCAGGTAGACGAAGAGCGTGATCGCAAACGCCACGTACGCGCCAGACCATCGCCGCCATATGTCCATCGCCTTCTGCAGTCCCCAGCGCTCGAACGGCACAGGAAGAAATTCGAACAGCAGGATCGTGACGTAGAGGCCGACGCACCACGACACTTCAAACATCGCCGACTGCCCGGGAGCTTGCAAGCCAAGCTGATAAGAGTGCCACGGCAAACCCAGGTCAGCGACGAGCGTGACTGTAACGAACGAATAGCTCAACAGACCCATGAGCACCGCGGAACGGCCCATCGAATAAAGATCCTTGCGCTGGAACACGTAGATAATCCCAGCGGTCGCGAAGGCGCCGGCGGCCACCGCGATCCAAACCAGATCGAAGACGATCCATAGTCCCCATGCGTAAGTGTTCGAAAGGTGGGTACTACCACCCAAACCCAGGGCAAAGCGCGCAAGGAGCGAAATCGCGCCGAATGCCATGAGCGCCAGAAGGATCCAATTGAACGGCGTCAACAGCTTGCTCTGCAGAGCTTCGAACTCGATATGATGGCCGTCGTCCTCAATGCGAGGTGCCACTGACGACGCCGACGCCAGTGCCATCGTCCGTCGTTTCAGGAAGGCGTAGACACTAGCCAGAACTGCCCCGACAGCAATAACGGCAGGGGGTACCGCGTGCAGGGCCATTTTAGAGAATGCTGGATAGGGCTCATTGCCGACCTCGGGAAATCCGAGTTTGTCGAACGACACGGAAGATAGATAGAGAACACTCGTTCCGCCCGCTTCTTTTTCGCCGTAGATGTGGTCTACATACTTCTCCGGCTGAGTGGAAATGCGGTTGTGCGCCTCTTGCAGCATATCTTCGCGGGTTCCGAACTGCAGGCAGTTCGCGGGGCATGCCTTCACACAGGCCGGCGTAACAATCTGATCGCGGTATTGCTGGCTCTCCTGATCGGTAAGAGCCTGGCCATTAAGGGCCAGCGGGGGCGGCTGACTAGAGCGGTCGGCGCAGTGCGTACATTTCTGTATCTTCGGAGCCAGCGAGTCCCATTCCGCAGTCGGCACACCCCACGGGCACGCCCAGATGCAGTAGCGGCAACCAATACATTGGTCGGCGGCGTAAGTGACAGGGCCGTCCGGTTGCCTCTCCAGCGCTGTAGTCGGGCAGGCAGAGGCACACGCTGGCTCTAAGCAATGCAAGCAGCGCCTCATCGTGAACAGATAATACAGACCGCCGGGTGCTTTCTCGTCGGGTAGTTCGTGAAAAGTGATCAACGTCAGAGTCTTGGCGCTGAGAGTGGCCGGGTTCTGAAAGCCCAGGTTGTATTCGAGCTCAGTCTGTTCTCCCTCGCGATCGTTCCACTGCTTGCAGGCAACCTGGCATGCCCGGCAGCCGATGCACTTGGTAATGTCGATCAGCGTGGCCTTGATCGGTGTATCAGTGGCTGGCGGCGTCATGATCTTCTCCCGTTAACCTTAAGCGCGGATTCGGCGGGTGCCTGCGCCTTGACCACGTTCACCAGACAAGCCTTCGTCTCCTGAGTTCCAGCGCCAGGGTCCATGGCGTCAATCGTGAGGTGGTTCACACTCGGACCTGTCGAAAGGCCCTTGTAGCCCCAGTTGTATGGCATCCACACGACCGTAATTTCCCGCCCGTCGACCTGTAGTGTCTTCATTCGAGGTGTGACCACTGCTCTCACCGTGAGTTCTCCGCGGGCGGAAGACACTTTCACCAAGTCCCCGGTTTTCAGCGATAGCTTTTGTGCAAGGCTTTCCGGCATTTCGAGCATGGGCTCGGGAACGAGCTCGTTCAACCACGGAATGTTGCGCGTCGAAGAACCCCCGCACCAGTGTTCCGCAACGGTGGATGTCATGAGCACGTAGGGAAACTCCGCGACCGTACCGATTGGCTGGTAGGATTTGACGCGCGGATACTTGAGCAGCGGGTTGCTTTTCACGCCCGGGTGCAGGACGTTCTCCACCGGACTCTCGACCGGCTCGTACATTTCCGGCAGCGGGCCGTCCTTCGGCACATATGCCACGTCGCGCGGATACCCAGGATTCTTCTCGTCCGGGTCCGAGTAGACGGCCGCGAAGAGGCGCCCGACACCCTCCGCGCCCAGGTGAAAGGCCCGCTGGCCGTTCGGCGTGGCGGGTCCGTCGGTCGCGACAGGAACGTCCGGCACGTCGTATCCCGCCCAACGCTTCGCTTTCTCGTCCCACCAGACAATGGCCTTCGATCCCGGATACGGCTTGCCATGCCGATCGCACGACGCTCGGTTGTAGAGAATGCGCATGTTGTTCGGCCACGTCCACCCAAAGCCCGGATAGAGGCCGAGACCTCCCGGATCGGTTAGCGAGTCGCGACGCTTCGAGAGGTTCTCGCCGTTCGCGAAAACGCCCGCGTAGATCCACGCGCCGGACGACGTGGAGCCGTCGGCCCGAAGATCGCTGATCTTGCGAATGAGATCGCCCGCCTTGAGGCCGGTCTCCGGGTTGTCGCGCAGGGCGTACCCATTGATCTCGCGCAGGACGTCCTCGGCGGTAGTGTAGGTCCAGAAGGCCTTCCGGATGATTTCGTCCCTCGGCTCCTTCGAGTCCTTGACCAGACTGCGCACCGAGCGGAAGACGAGATCCACGATCTCGCCGTCGGACTTGGCCTGGCCCGGAGGCTTCACGGCAGCGTGGCGCCATTGCACCATGCCGCCCGAGTTGCTGATGGTGCCGTTCTTTTCCATGAAGAACGCTGCGGGCAACAGGATCACCTCGGTCGAAATGGATTTCGGGTCGACGCCGGGCCGGCGCCAGAACGTCGCGGTCTCGGTTTCCCAGATCTCCTGGACCACAAGTGTCTCGAGATTCGCCATCGCGTCGAACGTCAGCTTAAGGTTGGGCACGGTGACCGCGGGATTTTGGCCGACGATCCACATCACCTTCAGCTTCCCTGCGAGGGCATCCTCGAACATCGGCAGGGTCCCGTAGTCCTTGGATGCGTTCCGCTTAGGCAACCAGGTGTAAGCGAAATCATTCTCGGGAGTGGCCGCCTCACCGAAAAACGCCTTGAGCGTGTTGACGAGGTAGCGGCTGTCGGCGATTCCGTTCTTGCGCACGTAGTCGCGGATGGTCGGCTCGGCATTCGACGCAGAGTTGAGATAGCCCGGCATGTAGTTGTAAAGCACCGCCATGTCGCAAGCGCCCTGCACGTTCGGCTCGCCGCGCAGCGCGTTGACGCCACCGCCGGGCTTCCCGATGTTGCCGAGCAGGAGCTGCAGGATCGTGAACGATCGGATCCCCTGTACGCCGGTGGTGTGCTGAGTCATGCCGAGCGCGTAGAGGATGGATCCCGGACGATTCTTTGCCATCATCTCCGCGACCTGGCGGATCTGGGCGGCCGGAATGCCGGTGATTCGCTCGCCCATCTCCAGCGTGTACCGTGAAACGAAGGTCTTCAGGCGAGAGAAGACGCAGTGCGGGTCGTCCAGGCTCGCGGCGACGCGTGGCTTGCCCTTTGCGTCAAGCTGGTACCCCCAGCTCTTGGTGTCGTACTTGTGGTGCTCCTCGTCGAACCCGCTGAAAACGCCGTCCTTGAAATCGAACGCCTCATCGCCCAGGAAAAGTGCGTTGGTGTGAGTAGTAACGTAATCCTCGTCGTACAGCTTGTTGACGAGGATGTAATTGATCATCGTGTTCTGGAACGCCGCGTCGGTGCCGGGCCGAATGCGCGCATACACGTCCGCCGTCGCCGAGGTCCGGGTGAATCGCGGATCGACGTGGATGATCTTCGCCCCATTCTCCTGTGCCTTTCGGATCCACTTGAAGGCCATGGGGTGGTTCTCGGCCACGTTGCTGCCTTCCACCAGGATCGTCTTGCAGTTCTTCAGGTCGATCCAGTGGTTGGTCATCGCTCCCCTGCCGAATGAGGCCCCCAGACCGGGGACCGTGGGGCTATGTCAAAGTCGGGCCTGGTGCTCGACGTAAGCCAGGCCGAGCAACCGGGCCGCTTTCTGGAAGAGGTAGCACTCCTCATTCGTATTCTGTGCGCCACCCAGGAAGCCGATAGCGTCCGTTCGATTGACCGGAACTTCCTTGTCGTCGACCTTCTCGGTGGCGATCCAGGTCGCGTCGCGCGTCTTCCGAATCTTCTGCGCAACCCGTGCGATCGCGTCGTCCCAGGAGATGTCCTCCCAGTGGTCGCTGCCCGGCGCCCGGTAGCGGGGCGTTGTGAGCCGGTTCGGTGAGGCGTGCGTGGCGAACATGGATATGCCCTTGACGCACAGCGAGCCGCGGTTCACGATGTGGTCGTAGTCGCCCTCCATCGAAATCAGCTTGCCTTCGCGCACGGCCGCGATCATGCCGCATCCGCACGAGCAGAAGTTGCACGAGGTCGTAAACTCGCTCACATTAGCGAGCTTCAACTTTTGCCCGGCGGCCCGCACTGTGGATAGATCGAGAATGTTCCCAAGCGCCAACCCCGCGCCGCCGCCTATCGTCACCCTCAACCAATCTCGCCGGTTGATTGAGGTTAAGCCTTGCGTCCTCGGACCACTGGCTACTTGATCCTGAGTCTCAGTTTCCATTCCCGGATTGTTGATCGGATCCATAGTCAAGGGCGCTGGTCCCTTCGCATGGACGCGAAAGGAATCTGCTGAAGATGAGTTTGGTCTTGTGACCCCACAATAAGCACCTGTTAATGCTGCCCAGCAAAGCATTCTTGTTGCTTAGACAGTATTTTGATTTCGACCGTGACAGATACTGTCATCTCTTACAGTCCCTTTTCTCGCTCATACCCATTAGCTTGCTCCTCAGGCAAAGCTGTGGCCTCCGATTTCCAACGTGTCCTATGGCTGCGACGAGTAAAAGGCCCTCATGGTTCGTGCTGACTCAACATTGGCTAAGTTTGCTCGGCTTGGCCCTCGTGGCGACTGCTCTGATTTCGTGGCTCTTTGTGTTGCCGCAACAGATTCGCGGTCACGCCGACAATCCTTACGTCGGCATCCTGGTGTTTCTAGTTCTTCCAGCACTTTTCTTCGCCGGACTAGCGCTGGTTCCGATCGGTGTCTACCTGAGCAAACGCCGGATTCAGCAAGGCCTACCCGAGGAGGGCTTCGATCGCCAGAGAGCGCTGCGCCGCATCGCCTGGTTTTTCGGCGTCACAACTCTCCTGAACGTTCTCATTGGAACCCAGTTTTCCTATCGGGCCGTTAAGTATATGGAGACACCACAATTCTGCGGAGCGAGTTGTCACACCATGAATCCTGAACTCGCTGCCTATGAGAATTCGCCACACTCCAGGGTGGAATGTGTCGAATGTCATGTCGCGCCAGGCGCCGCAGGTTGGATTCACAGCAAGACGAACGGAGTTCGTCAACTTTTCGAGACTGTGCTGAATACCAGTCCGCGACCCATTCCTTCCGCTCTGGAGAGTAATCGTCTCGTACCCGCCAGAGAGACCTGCGAGAACTGTCATTGGCCCCAGAAGGTCAGTGGTGTGCGTCTGCGCCTATTCAGCAAGTATGCCGACGACGAAGCAAATACTAGGTCGCAAACCGTTCTCCTGATGTTGGTGGGTGGAAACCGGATCTCCGGAATTCACGGCGCCCACTTTGGTCCGGGAGTTCACATCCGTTTTGCGTCGGCCGACGGCAAGCGGCAGACCATTCCGTGGGTCGAATACAGAAATACAAACACGGGAGACAGCCGAACCTACGCCAGTTCCGAAATGTCGCCGGATGCGGTCAAGGCGCTTCCGCAATTCGAGATGGAATGCGTGGACTGTCATAACCGGCCGACGCATACCTTCGACCTGCCGGAACGAGCGATGGACAAAGCGCTCGCCGTTGGCGACATCGCTGCGGGTCTACCCTACATCAAGAAGAAAAGCGTGGAGTTGCTCAAGGCAAACTACGCGACGAGCGCGGAAGCGGTTGCGAAATTACCCCCGGCCCTCGCTGCCTTCTACCAGCAGAACTACCCAGACCTTTATGCGGCGCGTTCGCAGGACATCCATCAGGCGGGTGAAACCGTTCTTGCGATTTACAAGCGCAATGTTTTTCCGGACCTGAAAGTCACCTGGGGCACTTACCCGAACAATCTTGGCCATACGGACTTTCCAGGATGCTTTCGCTGTCACGACGGCTCGCACACGACCGCAGATGGAAAAACCATCACTCAAGATTGCAGCACTTGCCATCAGCCACTGGCCATGGACGAGGCATCCCCGGAAATCCTGAACACTCTGGGAATCGCGGATTGGATTTCGAAAGGGCAGAAGCAATAGTCGGGCGGTGCAACAAGCATGAACGATCTACAAATCAAGGTGATTTAGGAGCAAAGTATGAACCGCAATTTTGTGATTGGTTTGGCAACGATGTTACTGGCTGTGTCTTCAGTTTCTTGGGCCGCGGATAACGGAGCGGACCTTTACAAGAAAAAGTGTGCTGGATGCCACGGGGCTAATGGTGAAGGCAAACCCGCAATGAAGGCGCCGGCGCTGAAGGGAACCAGCCTCGGAGCAAGTCAAATCACGGACCACATAACCAAAGGCGAGCCAGCAAGCAAAGCGCCACATAACAAAGGCATCGCCGGGCTTAGTGACGACCAGGCCAAGGCGATTGCTGAATGGGTCAAGGCTCTCTAGGTTGATTTTGATCCACATCGAACCGGCAAGCGCTGCTGCAGTATCCGGGGTCGCTGAATGGGATAGCGCGGCGCTAGTCGCGAAGCGAGGAGTCCGACCGTGAAGACAACAAGAACGTACATACAACTCCTGGGGTTGGCAACGATAGCGATCTTGCTGTTCGGAATGTTTCGGGCCGCCCATGCCGCCCCGCAGGAAAAGAGCGGCGATGCCCCCCAGAAAGAAACAGCGAAATATGTTGGAGCCGACACTTGCAAGACCTGCCATGAAGACCTGTACAAAAACAGCTTCGAAGGCACACCTCATTTCAAAACAACGCTGCAGGACGGACACGGTTGTGAGTCCTGTCACGGTCCCGGATCCGCGCACGTGGAAGGTGGCGGGGATGTTACCAAGATCGTTAGTTTCAAGTTGATGTCAAAGCAAGATGCCAACGCTCAGTGCTTAAGTTGCCACGCTGAAAAGCATGAGCAGCGGCATTTCTCCGCGTCGGTGCACGCGAACAGTAACGTTGGGTGCCTGGACTGTCACTCGCCGCATCACGCCAAAGAGCCGGAGCATCTCCTCGTTCGAGCACAACCCAACCTCTGCTACGGATGTCATACAACACAGAAGGCAGACTTCGCGAAGCCGTATCACCATCGAGTCGAGGAAGGACTTATCCAATGCAGCGACTGCCATAACGTCCACGGCACCACCACCATCCGCCAAGTGAGAGCCTTGCCCAGCGGAGACGCGATTTGTGTCAAATGCCACGCCGACAAGCAGGGCCCGTTCGTTTATGAGCACGTACCGGTGAAGACCGAGGGCTGCACCAGTTGTCACACGCCCCACGGATCCACGAATCCGCGTTTCTTGCGCGTGAACCTCGTGAATATGCTCTGCCTGCAGTGTCATACATTCCCAACTCAGAGTCCCGTGGGACCCTCCCATAACCAGTCCACCAAATACCAGGCGTGCACGATGTGCCACGCGGCGATCCATGGGTCCAATGCGAGCAACGTCTTTTTCAGATGAAGAGGTACGTCATGGTTTCAAACCGGCTCCGGATGCAACACCTTTTTGTGCTCATTCTTGTGAACACTGTTGTCTTGAACATCGCCGCAAGTGCTCAGACGGCCGGGACCACTGGCCAAAGTCCATCTCAGCCGGAAGGCTGGGAAAGTGGCGGCTATGTAATTCATCAGTCCGTCGAGATCGGCTATCGCCAATCGGACATAACTGGCAGCGAGCAGATGTACAACACACTCGTCGATCTGCATACCGGACCGCGCTTCCTGGAGCAGAGTCTCTCCATGCAATCGCAAAACCACGACGGCCTGCTCTTTGATCACCTGTTCGTCAATAGCTACGGTTGGGGAGGAGACCCAAATAACGGGCTCCGCGCGCGAATAGACAAGAATAAGTGGTACGACTTCCGGGCAAACTTCCGGCGCGACCAGCAGGATTTCGACTATAACCTTCTGGCCAATCCGCTCAATCCACCGACTTCGAGCCCAAGTATTCCCGTTCCCTTTTCACCCCACCTCTTCGCAACGCGCCGGCGGATGAGCGACTTCGACCTGACGTTGTTACCGCAGTCGACGATTAGTTTCCGATTCGGGTATTCACACAACAACATGACGGGCCCGTCATATTCCAGCGTTCATGAGGGTACGGACGCGTTGCTGTTCCAGGACTGGAATACCACGCTCAACTCCTACCGCATAGGGGCGGATCTAAAGATCACGCCGCACACCGTCCTCAGTTATGACCAGTTCCTCGATTACTACAAGGGAGACACGACTTGGCAGTTGGCTCCGTTCGCCACGGCGCTCTTGCCAGGAACGACGAGCACTGTGGAACTGGGCCTTCCCATTGACACGGCCAACAACACACCATGCGCTATTAATCCACCCGCAACCAGTCTGATTGACTCCACAGGAACGTTGACCAATACCGCCTGCAATGGATACTTCGATTACCATCGCACAGATCGCACCCGTACGTCCTCGCCGACCGAGCGCTTCAGTCTGCACACCAGTGATTTCCAGCGCCTGGAGCTGGCCGCATCCTACGCCTACAGTTCTGCGAACATGAACGCTCCTCTGGGTGAATATTTCAACGGACTCATGCAGCGCTCGAGCATCCTCCAGGAAATAGTTACCGGCCCTGGTCACGCGACGCGAATCTCAAATGTCGCCGATTTCACTGCCACGTTACACTTGTCAGAGCATTTGCGACTTGTCGATACCTTTCGCTTCTGGGCTTACCGAATCCCCGAGAGCTTTAGTTCGACCGAAACCGACTGGATATGCGCTAATACGGCGACCTGCTCGTTGCTCACTCCGATCAGCGATACCATACAGACCACAACCACCGCTTCCGACCAATTGTCATTCAACCAGAGTTGGTACCGTAACCAGACCGATTTCGTGTGGGATGCCTCGAAGCACTTTGGAGGCCGCATCGGGTTCAGGTATGGCGACAAGGTGTTTCATCACGTCCTCGACTTCACCACTGGAGACCAGGACCGAGTGGTCATCCACGAATACACACCTGTGGTGGCATTCTGGGCAAGACCGACTCCAGGTTTGCGTTTCAACTTCGACTGGGAACACACCAACAATGACGACGCACTCGTGCGCATCGGACCGCGCAAGGAGTCCCGCTACCGCATCCAGGGCAACTACACTCCCAAACCCTGGGCCGTGTTCGGTGCTTCCATCAACCTTTGGCAAGCTTCGAACGGTGACGCTTTAACCGATTATCGTGCCCACAACCGCAACTATGGATTCACGGCAAACCTTACGCCGCGCGAGCGCTTCGGATTTGATTTCGCTTACAACTACAACGATGTTAATCAGAATGCCCTGATTTGCTTTAATGACTCCGATACGTCGCTCTCCGTAGTAGCAAACGCGGGCAGTTGTACGGCAAACGGCTACAACGACAGCAAGAATCCGTTGCTTACCGATGGCTACTACACAAACAATACGCACTACGGCATGGCATCAATCATGTTTAAGCCGCACTCTCGCGTTACAACGCAATTTGGCTACAGTATCACCAGCGTTGGCGGCCAGGAGCCACAATTCAACGCTCTGCAACCACTAGGTTCACTCGCCTACAACTACCACCAGCCGCTGGCCAATCTAAACGTCGACATTGGCCATAACCTGAGCTATCGGATGGGGTGGAATTATTACCAGTACGGGGAGAAATCATTTGTAGGTCCGACGGATCCGCGCTATTTTCACGCCGACAACGCAACTTTTGCCCTGCGCTGGGCGTTCTGAGCACGACATGCTGCGATCGGCCCTGTTAAAGGCGCTTGTGTCCACTGCGAAGTAGTTCCAGGCAGTAAACCGTTACTCGAACTCAAGCATTACAATCTCGGGATTTGACCCCAATCTGAGTGGTGGTCCCCACGTTCCTGCTCCGCTCGACGTAAAAACCTGCATTTTTCCGATACGGCTTAAGCCATATACAAATTGCCGGTAGATTCTCCGCGCCATCCAACTCCAGGGTATGAATTGCCCTAGGTGCGTGTGCCCCGATAGTTGCAGAGAAATGCCCGCTGCCTCGGCGATCTCCGGATGGTCGGGCGCGTGCGTCAACAGAATGCTCGCGCGCTCGCGGTCCAGGCGGACGCCTCGAAGCACCGACGCCAGCTCTCCACTCTGCGTTGCGTTCCGGTACGGCACGCCAATAATCTGCAACCCCTCCACTTCGACCTTCTCGTTGCTGAGAACACGCACCCCAGTTGCCGCAATGGCCTGCAGATACTTGCTGTCGTCGCCAAATTGTTCGTGATTTCCGGCGACAAAATATACGCCATGGGGCGCGATTAGTTTGTTCAATGGTTGTGCTGCCAGCCGAGCGTCGATGGCTGCCCCGTCATACAGATCCCCGGCAATGAAAATCGCGTCCGGCTCTTCCTTTAAGATCTTCGCAATCATGCGTCGCAGAAAACTGCCGTTTCGCACGTGTCCAAGGTGCACATCGCTAATCAGCGCCGCTCGTCGCCCGCGCCATGCCGCCGGCAAATTCGCAAGCCGTACCGTGGTTCGTGTGATTCTCGTCCAACCTGCGTTGAAAACCCCGTACAGTCCGATAACGACCGCCGCGCCAAACAGCAGTTCCACGGTCCGATGGAAGTTCACGGCCAGCCCGGCCAGACGCGCGACACCGAGGATAATCCAGGAGGAAATTGCCGCCACGAAGAGGAAAGTCAGCAGTCCCAGCCAAACCGCAGCAGCCCTGTAAAACGCCCGGAGAGCAACATTTGTATAGCGAAAGGCGAGCAGCGAGGCGGCAATGAAGCTCACCGACAACAACCCCAGAGCCAGCTTCATCCACAGCGCCCAATGAGAGCCGCCTCCCGCGGATGAAAATGTCCACGTCTCATAGAGGAAAAAGTGCGTCAAGAAAAGAACCGACTGAAAAACTACGATGAACCGGATTAAGCGTTTTCGTACCCGCATGATAGATTAGATTCCCAATCTGACATTACGATTGTTGCATCGGTTGAATTCTCGAAATCCTTCTCAAATCGGACCGGAAAAAGTGCCCAGCATTCCACCGCTGGCAGTATTTGCGGCTTTCTCCGGAGCGCCAAGCTAGACGACCGGCCCGATTTACAGACCTGAAGTCTGGTAGCGCAGAACTGACAGGGCCAACCGGTATTCGTATCCGGCTTGAGCATTTCCGATCTCGGCCTGGGTCTGCTGTAGCTGTGCCTGGCTGAGTTCTACGATCGAACTGAGACCCAGCTTGTACCTGGTCTGGGCAAGATCCAGCGCCTGGTTCGCTTCAGCCAGCAGCTGCTCGCTCACACTCACGCGGTCGAATGCGGTGCTCGCCGCCAGCCAACTGGTGCGTACATCCCGCGAGATGCGGTTTCGAAGATCGTTCAGCCGTTGCCGCGCAGCCTGAGCGCGCAGGTCCGCTTCGTGCGACTTCGCGGAATAGAGAAATCCATTGAATACAGGAATCTCCACATTCACCCCCACGGCAGCGTAGGGCCCATAGATAATGTCGTTGCGGACCGGAGAATCTCCGAAAGCTCCGAGAGCGCTAATCGTCGGATACAACTGGTCGTGCTCTGCCTGATGAAATTTTGCCGCGGAGTCCGACTGAAATTCCAACGCAAGAATCTCGGGACGCTTGGCGAAAGCCTCGGCGATCAGCGGCTCGACCTCGGCCGGCGGTGGGGCCACTGCTTCCGTATCTGTGACCAGCTCGAATGCTTCGAGAGTGGGATATCCCAGAATCGCTGAAAGGGCCGCCATGGAGGCCTTGTCGTTGTTGAGCGCGTCCAGGTATAGAAGTTTCGCCTGCGCCAGATTCACGTTGGCGAAGCTCAGATCGAGCTCCGACTTTAATTTGCTCTTTGTTAGAGCGGAAACCTGGTCCGACAACAACTGACGGGAAGCTACGGTCTGCTCCGCTACTTGCAGCACAGCGTGCGTCTGCAGCGCGTTGTAAAAGGCCTGGTCCACCGCCAGCAAGATATCCTCTTTCGTGGCGACTGCACTCTGTTCGTCGGCTCGTGCCTGAAGGCGGGCGCTGGCCACCAGATTCGTGGTGTGTCCAAAGTCTGTAATGAGTTGGCTCACGGTGGCCCCAGCGGCGGCTCGCGTGTAGACGGTGGGATTGTTCAAGTTCCCTGCTGTTATGCGGCTGTTGCTTCGGGCATCGACTCCCGTCAGGTCGGCATAAGTTTGTGGCCATAGATTCGAGCTCACCTCCCTCGTCACCTCACGCGACGCCAGCGCGTTGAGACGCGCGACAGAAATTGCCGGATTGTTCTTGACCGCGAGGGCTTCAGCCTCCTGTACGGTGAGCCTGGCTAAGTTCGAGGACGGCGAACTCCGCGATACGGGCACCGACTGTGCGAGACACTGGGTTGAGAGAGACTGGGTTGAGAGCCACTGCATTGGGAGCGTGAGAGCGCTCAGTAGAAATGCTAGCCGCGAATTCATGCTGGCTGTTCCCCCTGATTCACATTTTTCTGGTCTGTATCTTTTTCTTCTCCGCCGTGAACCATCAGATAAACCGCAGGTACTAGAAAAACGGTGACCGCCACCGAAACCGCCAGCCCGCCAATCACGGCGCGCGCCAGAGGAGCATATTGCTCGCTGCCCGTCTCAATGCCAAGGGCCATCGGAAGCATACCCAGCAAAGTTGCGAGCGATGTCATGAGAATCGGGCGCAGCCTGATCTTGCACGCCCGCACCAGGGCCTCCTGCAAGGTGAAGTCTTCTTTGCGCAGCTGCCGTGCAAACTCGACGATCAGGATGCTGTTGGAAACAACGATTCCCGTCATCATGATTACGCCCATCAGCGACATGATGTTGAAGGTGCTGTGCGTGAGAAACAGAATCAGCACCACTCCTGCCAATCCAGGAGGAATAGCAACCAGAATGATCAGCGGGTCGATGAAAGAAGTGAACTGCGCCATCAGGATGAGATAGACGAGCACGATGGCCAGCAGCAGGCCAATGGAAAAGCGCTTGAACGATTCCTGCATGCCGACCACCGATCCCAGCACCTCGACCCGGATGTTTTCCGGTAGCGTCAGATGTTTCACCATGTCATTGACCTCGCGATTGATTCCGCCCAAGGCCTCGCCTGACGGCATCACATAAATGTCGATAACGCGCTGCAGCTGATAATGGTCGACTTCTGTCGGAGTGTTCATCGGCGCTATGTCAGCCACGGATTGCAGCGGCGTGTAATTCTTGATGCCGGCAGCATGCAACGGGATCTGCTTGAAATCCTCCATACTCATGTTCTGAATCTGCTTGTCGTAGTACTGCACCGTAAGCATGTAGTTGTTGCCCGTCTTGGGGTCGATCCAGTAACTCGGTTCAATCATGCCGTTGGAAGTCAGCGCGGTGATTACGTTGTCCACCACCTGTTTCGGCGTGAGTCCAATCAGGCTGGCGCGTTCCCGATCGATGTTGAGCTGCAGTCCGGGATAAAGCAGATTTTGCGGTATCAGCACGCTACTCACGCTTTTGCGGCTTCGGATCTGTTTCGCGATGTTCGCCGCCACTTTATACGCGTCGTCGAGATCGTTGCCTCTCACTTGAACATCGATGGGCGCGGGTAATCCCAGGTTGATTACGGCGTCGACCAGTCCGCCCGCCTTAAAATACGTACTCAGTTCCGGCAAATCTTCGGCCAGCTTGCTGCGGACGCGCTCCATGTATTCGTAGCTGCCGAGTTTGTGGTCTTCTTTCAGGCTCACCAGGACGAATGCAGTATCCATGGACGAGTTGCTGGTATACATGGCCGAGAGGTCGGGAGTAATCCCGATATTGGAGACGATCATTCCCAAGTCATGGGGGCCGATCACCTTGTGAATATCGTTTTCGACGCGCGCGATATATTGATTCGTAACCTCAAGTCGGGAACCGCTCGGCGCCTTGATGTTGATCACGAACTGGCCCGGATCGGTGCGAGGAAAGTAAGCCGTCCCAACAAAGGGAAAAATTCCCGCTAGCACCAGGGCGATGCCACCGGCAATCCACGCCACCGTCCTTCCCGGCCGAGCCAGAGCACCATTTACCCAACCCTCGTAAAGGTCCAATAGCTTCTGGAAGCGCTCATTGAACTGGCCAAGGAACCTTTTGAAAAAAGATCGCGGGACGGCTCCATTCTCCGAGTTGTGTTCGACCTTTTCTTCCACGTCACCGAGGTGTATGAAGTGCGCGCAATAGAGCGGCACCACCGTCATCGCAAAAATATACGAGGCAAAAATAGACAGGACGACCCCGAGAGCGAGGTCGATAAACAGATAGCGGCTGACGCCATAGAACAACGTTACGGGGAAAAACACGATCGAGGTGGTAGACGTGGCCGCCAGCACTGCCAGCGAGACTTCCATCCCTCCCTTTTCCGCAGCCACTCCCGGGGCTTCGCCGATTTCCATATAACGAAAAATGTTTTCCAGCACCACCACCGAGTCGTCGATCAGCCGTGAGAAAGCCAGTGCCAAACCGCTCAAGAGCATCACATTGATCGACCCGCCCATTGCATTCATGAGCAAAAAACACACCAAAGCGGAAAGCGGAATCGACAGCAGTACTGCAACCGTGGCTCGGGGGCTGCCCAGAAAAATGAGAATCATGATGCCCGTCAGCAGCAGTCCAATCCCGCCTTCCTTCATCACGTTCTTAATGGCGCTTTTGACAAAAATGGACTGATCAAAGACAACCGCCGTCTTGAGCGATTTCGGAATGTCCAAAAGGTCTTTTATTGCGGCTTTGATTCCATTCACAATCGTGATGGTGTTGCTGTCCCCGCCTTGCTTTAGTACCGGGATGTAGACGGACTGCTGTCCGTCGATACGGACGATGTTGGTCTGAATCGCGCCTGAGTCCTTGGCCTCGCCTACATCGGCAACCATCACCGACGCGTTGCCCACGGTCTTCAGCGGAATACGGTTAATCTCATCTACGTCCGGCAATTGCGCATTGGCATAGATGTTGTAATCTCTGGGACCGATCCGGACATCCCCCGCGGGAAGAATCAGGTTGGAATCATTGACCGCGTGAACCACATCCATCAGGCTAAGCTGGTGTGCCTCCAATTTGAGCGGATCAACATAAACCATAATCTGGCGATACCGTCCGCCGAACGGCTGCGGCACAGAAGCGCCAGGAACGTTCGCAATCTGATTGCGAACCTGGAACTGCGCCAGATCCTTCAGCCGAGTCTCATCCAGACCCTCACCTTTCAGTGTTACCAGGCAAACGGGAAGACTGGAGGCATCGAACTTGAGCACCACCGGCGGCAAAGTCCCTGGAGGCAGCCGGCGAAGATCGGCCATCGCCAGGTTAGCGATGTTGCTAAGCGCCGCATTGGCATCACTGCCCGGCTTGAAGTAAATCTTGATCAGGCTCACGCCCGTAAGAGAGCGGGACTCGATGTGGTCGATGTTGCTGCCGAGGGTAAAAAAGCGCTCGAACGTATCGGTAATATCGGCTTCGATTTGCTCCGGCGGCATTCCCGAATAGAAGGTCGCAACCACGACTACCGGAATCTTGATTTGCGGAAACAGATCCACCGGCATCCGAACCACGGTTGTCACGCCGACCACGGCGATCACTAGGCAAAGCATGATCACAAAGAATGGGTAGTTCAGAGCGAATCTCGGCATTACTTTCGCTCTCCCGTCCCGCCTTCTCTCGTACCTGCGGGCGCTGACTCCAACTTGGGCGTCACTACCTCGCCGATCGCAAAGTCGGACTGACCGGCGCTGATCACTCGATCCTTTTCTGAGAGACCGTGAATGATCTCCACCGTGGTGGAGGTCTGCTCTCCCAATTCAACGTTCCGCTTCTGCACGCGATTCTGTTCGTCGAGCGCCAGCACGTAGCGCTCGTTACCTTCCTGAACCACGGCTTGGACAGGAACTGTGAGCGCGTCCTTGTTCCCCTGCAACGCAAGCTTCACCTCGGCATACATACCAGCGGTCAGAGTGTCGTGCGGATTTTCCACGTCGATTTCGGTGTGCATGGTTCGGGTCTCGCTATTAACTGCGTCAGCGAAGCGGGACACGCGACCCTGGAAGTCTCGATTCAAATCGAGAACATGGACCTGCACTAAGCTGCCCAAATGGATCATCGGCACGGCCGATTCGGGAACCGGAATCTCCAGCCGAAACAGTGACCACTCCGCTAGCTGTACCACGGGCTGCGACTGCGTCTCCGATGAGGTTCCGGCAGAGATCAGTGCACCCGTGTCGACATACCGTTTCGTAACTACACCCGCGAAAGGAGCCGTGATGTGCGAATAAGCCTGCAACGCCGATAGGCGATCAAGCGTGGCGCGCGCCATCCCCAGCTGGCTTTGCGATTCAGCCAGCCCTGCCTGGGCGCTATTAATCTGCGCCTCGGTTTCCTTATCTTTTGCCATCGAGTCATCCAGTTCCTGCTCGGCGACCAAACCCGGCCTCTCCTCCGACGCTTGCTTCAGCCGCGTATAGGCTGCGTGGTAAGCACTGTGCGTAGACTCCGCCCGTTCGATTTCGCTCTGCATGCGGCGAATTGCATCTTGACTGCGCCGGATATCTGCCTGTGCCCCCATGACCTGTGCGTTCAGTTCGGGAACCTCTAAAGTCGCCAATTCCTGACCTGCCCGAACCTTGTCCCCCACATCCACAAAAATATGGCGGATGTAGCCCGCTACCTTGGCGTGAACATCGACCTGCTGGAAGGGACGGAATTCGCCCGTGACAGTAATGGTGTTTTCGAGCGGAGCGCGGGCCACCAATACCACCGGCGCGAGCCTATGCGCTGGTTTGTCGGCCCCGCCGGCGTCCGCATCATCTGGCGAACGCTTGATAATCAGCGCGATTGCGCTGACCATGCCAAGTGCTAAAACCGCTCCAATCACTATGTGTCTGCGATGCAGCGTCATTTCTTGCTCCAAAGATGCACGCCGGCGAGGGGTAAGGAAATCCTCACCCCGCAAGAACATCGAGCCACATTACACCTTCCACCAGACTCAGACCTCAAAGTCAGCAGGAGAGTGACATTTGTGGCATGCCCATGTCACCTTCGATAAAGAATCAGTTGATGTTTAGTCGAAGTAGGTTTCCCAAGATGCAGGGAAAAAGTTCAGCAGATGGGAGGCGGTCGATTATAGAGATTTTCTTCGAGAAGCAAAGTCGGAAGCGGCGGCCCGGCTGGCGCCACGCGAAGACAGAATGTGGGAGCCTGCGACACCACAATCCCAGCCACTGGAGTGGCCCAACGAACCGCGTCGCGATCCATGTGCTGCCGCATGGCCTGTGGCGAGTTGGACTGAACCCCTGTGGAGTGGAAAGTTGTACCTCGAAAAGTTCGTGTCGCCAAGGTAAAGATGAGAGAAATCATGACAACGCTGACGAGCGTCAAGCGCCACCATGGTACTAACCGAACCCCAATCTCTCTGCTTTCCGCTTTCCCCACACAACCTCAAACAGATTATACAGACCATGCACCTGAAAGTAACGTTGCCGGAAACAAGGGTATTACTGCTGGCAACTGTCGGTTCGCTGCTTCCCTTGAAACAGGCTGAAAGGGTGAGAAATCAATCCCACGAAGCATAAACTCCGCTAGCCGGTTACGACGTGTTGGTTTTGTTGGCCGAGGCCGCGAATACTTAACTGCATGCGATTGCCCGCGCGCAAGAAAACCGGAGGCTTCCGTCCCAAGCCGACACCGGGAGGCGTTCCCGTAGAAATAATGTCGCCGCTTTGCAAACTCATAAATCGGCTCACATAGCTAACCAAAAAGGCTACTCCAAAAATCATGGTCTTAGTCGATCCGTTTTGATAACGGCTATCGTCGACTTCGAGCCACATGTCGAGATTCTGCGGATCGGGAACCTCATCGGGAGTCACAAGCCACGGGCCAATCGGTCCGAAAGTGTCGGCGCTCTTGCCCTTCACCCACTGCCCGGTACCGTCGATTTGAAAGGCACGCTCAGACACATCATTGACCACGCAATAGCCGGCAATGTGCGAAAGCGCGGCCGCCTCTTCGATGTATTTACCCGGCTTGCCGATGACCACGCCGAGCTCGACCTCCCAATCCATCTTCGTCGATCCGCGCGGAATGACGACGTCGTCGTCGGGGCCGCAGATCGACGATGTCGCCTTCATGAAGATCACAGGCTCGGCCGGGATCGGCATTCCCGCCTCTTTCGCGTGATCGGAATAGTTCAATCCAATGCAGACGAACTTGCCGACGCTGCCCACACAAGGCCCGAGTCGAGGCTCTCCGGCTACCTTGGGCAAACGCGAAGCATCCATCCGGCACAGCTTATCAATCGACTCGGGCAGCAAACACTCACCCGCAAGATCGGGAATGACCCCAGACAAATCGCGAATTTGTCCATCGTTCGCCAAGAGCCCCGGTTTCTCGAGACCGTGTAAACCATAGCGCAGCAATTTCATTTTTTCTCCGCAAGGTTTTAATTCTAGAGCGTAAACCCACCGTTAGCAGTATGTGCCTGGCCAGTAGTGTAACCAGATTCACCCGCCCCAGATTTATTGTTTGTGGAAGGCGTCGAGCGCCGCGCCCAGCCTTTCCAGTCCGCCGCGAACTGTTTCAGTTTTTCCGCAGAAGCCTATGCGGAAGTGTTGCGGCTGCTCGAAAAAATCTCCTGGCACCACGCTAGTCTCAAACTGCTCCCGCAGCAGGCTGACGAATTTGTCGGCGCGGCCTGCGCGAAGCCGTGGAAACACAGTCGTCCCAAAGCGGCTAGGCTCGCAATCCAGGGTCGGATGTGCCGTGAGGAATTGGTTGACGAGCGCACGATTCGAGTTCAGCAAATCGCGCGCGCGATTGCGAACCCGCCCGAGATTATCGAGCGCAATCACTCCGAGCAGCTCCGCCGGATGCACCGGACTACCATAGGTGAAGTCAACGATCTGCCACATCCGCTGCACCAGTTCCGGTTGCGCCAGGATCCATCCGCAGCGGATTCCGCTTAGGCCGTAAGCTTTGGTCAGGCTGCTGGTGACGATGAAGTTCGGTCCCAGATGAAACGCCGAGCGCCACGGCTCGTCGAAGAGCGTCTCGAGATAAACTTCGTCCACCAGTACGCGTGCGCCCACTGTCGCCGCCATCTCGCCCACCCGCCGCATCGTACTTTCATCGGTCAAGGTGCTGCTGGGGTTGTGGAGATTGCAGAGAATCACCAGCCGGGTCTGAGGCGTTAAGTTGCGTTCGAGTTCTCCGAGGCCCACGCGAAATCCCTTATCAGCACGGCGTTCGAAGCGGCGGATATTTACCCCTATGTGTTCGAGCACAGCCAGCAGCGGGTCATAACTAGGTTTCTCCACCAGCACCTCGTGGCCGCGATGTACGAGCGCCGTCAGCGCGACGAAGTTTGCCATCGACGTGCCAAACGTATAGACGACGCAGTTCTCCGGCACTCCCGCCTTTGCGGCTAAGCGTTCCATCAGCGGCTTGTAGCCATATGCGTCCGTCCCGCCGATCTCAAGATCTTCTACACGTACCGGAAGTTCGGACAACGGATAGTCCAACACCCCGCTGGTCGCCAGGTTGAAGCGCGCGTTCGAGTGCAGCTTGGCCCATGCCAAGTAATGAGAAATCGCTTCGGTCTGCAAAGTATTCATGCGTCACTCTTTTGAAATAGATCGCGACGATGCTCGGCGGCTCCAGAACCAATACACAGGAATGCCCGCCAGCAGCAGCGCGTACCCGACGAGGCTGTTTCCTGGATAGCGATAAACCGTATTCGCCACTACCCACCAGCATACGGTGACAAAAATTGCCGTGCTGACCGGATGACCGGGCATACGATAGCCAGTGCCGCTTTTCATCTCACCTCGCGCGGCGCGACGGCGAAAGACGAAAATCGTCGTTGCCGTCAAACCGAAAAACAAAAAGTCCATGGCGATGACATAATTCAAAATCTGTTCGTAGCGCCCGGAGAGCGCGATCACGATCGTCCACACACTCTGCAGGACGATGGCAACCACGGGAACGCGGGTGCGCGGATCGAGCCACGCCACTGCCTTGAAGAATAGACCGTCATCTGCCATGGCAAAGTAAACGCGCGGCGCGGTCAATATCGACTGACTGAGGAAGCCGAGGGTCGAGATCGCGATCGCTGCCGCAATGAACGTCGCCCCACGCTGCCCTAATGCCAGTCGCATCACGGCAGTCGCAGGAGTGCTCGTGACCGCGAGCGTTTGCGGACCGAGAGCGCGCAGGCAGACCCAGTTCACCGAGATGTAGAGCACTACCACGCCCACCACCCCGAGCAATAATCCTCGCGGCAGATTCTTTCTTGGCTCTTTCACTTCGGCGGCCAGAAAGTTTGCGGTTTGCCATCCGCCGTAAGAAAAAAGCACTGGCACCATCGCCGCGCCGAAGGATGTGAGCGACGAGTGCCGCTCCGTTGCAGTGGTGATCGTCACGTGCCTGCCGGCAAATGCTGCGCCCAAAATCACCAGCGCGGCGATGGCGAGTATCTTCATCACCATGAGTGCGCTTTGCGTGCGTCCTCCGGTTTTGACGCCAAAACAATTGATCAGCGTCAGGGTAGCGAGGGCTGTGGTCGCGACAACCCAGTCAGCAGTGTGCCACCCCGTAAGCTCGAGGAAGTAACGAGCGAAAGTGATGGAGACGGCCGCCATGCCTCCCGTCTGGATGACGAGGAGCAAGACCCACCCATATAAAAACGCCACCGCTGGATGATAGGCCTCGCGAAGATAAGCGTATTGGCCGCCCACTTCAGGTAAAGTTGCGGCCAGTTCAGCCCAGACAAATGCTCCACCTAAACCGATGATCCCACCAAAAATCCAGCCTCCTAAAATGAGCGCGGGAGTGTGTACCTGCTGGGCGACAACATAAGGATTCATGAAAATGCCCGAACCGACGATGCCGCCCATCACCAGCATGGTGGCGTCGAAGAGGCTGAGTTGGCGTGCCAGGCTTGGCTTTGCGGAGGAATCGCGATTCGCGCCCGGAGGGTCAATCACAGTGTCGGCTTGCCTGCGGCTTCCGTTTTGATCTCCATCTTCGAGGGATGCGACATATCCGGTCAGTTGTGCGAACCAATTCTACCGCGCCGGTTTGCAAAACAGCGTTTACGCCCTGCAAACTACTGAACGTGCCAGAACTGCCGGACATCGCCGCCTACATCAGCGCGCTCGAGCCGCGGATCATTGCCCAACCAATCGAGCATATACGCGTGTCCAGTCCCTTTCTGGTGCGCACCGTGCAACCGTCCCTTCAGTATGTTGAGGGCCGCACCGTGCACGAGTTGCGACGAATCGGCAAGCGCATTGCCATTGGCGTAGAAGGTGACCTCTGGCTGGTGCTGCACTTGATGATCGCTGGGCGCCTGCACTGGCGCACGCGAGGCGCAAAGCTGGCGGGTCGCCAGAGCCTAGCAGCTTTCGACTTTCCGAACGGCTCTCTCGTGCTCACAGAGGCCGGCAGCAAGCATCGCGCATCGCTCTACGTCCTCAGCGGTGAAGAGAGCCTGCAAGCGCTTGACCCTGGAGGAATCGACGTCCTCAGCAGCAATCTCGAGTCGTTTCGCGAAGCCCTTACAGCCGAGAACCGGACCCTCAAAAGGGCGCTTACCGATCCACGAATAGTGAGCGGTATCGGCAACGCGTACTCCGATGAAATCTTGCACGCCGCCCAGTTGTCTCCCATCACGTTAACGCAAAAACTCAAGCCCCATGAATGGGAAAGATTATTCGCCGCCACTCGCGATACTCTGCGCCTCTGGATAGACAGGTTGCACGCAGAAGCGGAGAAGGGCTTTCCCGAAAAAGTCACTGCCTTCCGCAAGGAGATGGCAGTTCACGGACGCTACGGAGAGCCGTGCCCGAGGTGTGGAGAAAAGATTCAGCGGATTCGCTACGCTGACAACGAAACCAACTATTGTGCTCGCTGCCAAACCAGCGGAAAAGTTCTCGCCGATCGAAGCCTCTCGCGGCTATTGGGATCGGACTGGCCGCGTACACTTGATGAACTCGAAGCTCTTAAACGCCGCTAAAATGTGAAACACACAAGGCGGAAGCTATCGGAGGCGATCTATGACCGGATCCCGCACGCACGGACTACCCAGCCCCAGCGTCAGCGTTTGCGTCTGGATTGTGATCGCCATGTTGGCAATGGTCGTGATTCCCGCGACCCTTACTCTTTGTACCGTTCAGTTTTCCATCCCGCTAATGCCCGTCAACCAGAACTCCACTCCGCACGGTTACACGGTCAGCCTACTGTTGTTCATCTTCCCCATAGCGTTGATCGCCGGATGGTTTCTGCCCAGTGAGAATTTGCGCATTCCGCAAAAGGCCTTCTGGCGCACAATCGCCATCCTCGTTCCGCTGGGGTTCTTGCTGGACTTCGTTTTCGCGCAGTGGTTCTTCTGTTATCCAAACGCCGGAGCGACCCTGCACATCCCCGCTCCAGCATTGGGCAGACCTGTCCCCGTCGAGGAATATGTTTTCTATCTCACCGGTTTCCTCGCTGTTCTTCTTCTCTACATATGGCTCGGCGAGTTCTGGCTGGCGGCGTACAGCATCCTCGACTATCCCGGCGAGGCCCGCAAGTTGCGCCGCCTCCTGCGTTTCCATCCCACTTCTCTCATCCTTACCATCATCTTGATTGCAGCCGCCTGGTTTTACAAGAAACACTTCGCCTTGCCGGATGATCGCGCCGGCTTCCCCGGCTATTTCACTTTTCTCGTTTCCGGAGCCCTGCTGCCAGCCGTAAGTTTTTTCCCGGTGGCCCGTCGTTTCATCAATTGGCGCGCCCTCAGCCTCACGCTGTTCTTTATGTTGTTGGTCAGCATGTTTTGGGAAGCGACTCTGGCCTTGCCATATAACTGGTGGAACTTCCAGCATCGTCAGATGATTGGCCTTTTTATCGGCGCTTGGTCAGGCTTGCCGATCGAAGAAGTGTGCGTCTGGGTGGCTGTCACCTACGCCACGGTGATTGTCTTCGAAGTAGTGAAGATCTGGCTGGCATCCGACCGCCCGGCGCGCGACATCCTGCTCGGTGCAAGCGAAGTGGCCGTGAAAAGTCGCAACGTCTAGGCCGTGACTCCCGCGTCGAGGGTTTGCATCACGTCCAGAATCATGTGAACGGCCGCCTCATCGCCGATGGTCGTATTAATCATCGAGTGATAAATAGCTCGGTCGGGCCATTCAACATGGAAATACTTCTGAATGAAATCAACGCGTTCCCGATCGACCGTATCCACCAGCTGTTCGGCCTCGTCCATGCTCTTGCCGCGAGCCACCAGTCGTCGCACTTTATCTTCCCTCGGCGCGTAGAGAAACACACGTAAAGTATCTTGCCGGTTCTTGAGAAACTGTTGTGACCCTCTTCCCACGATGACGGCGTTTCCGGTTTTCGCCGCGTGCTGCACAACCTGCTCCGTAAATTTCAAAATGCACTCGCTGTCGACCAGCTTGAGTTTGTGCGCGTTCAGGCTTCCTTCGTAACTTCCGCGCAAAAAAGATTTGAAGAGCCGGTAATAAAGAGGATCGGTCTTTTCCTCGCGACACTCGACAACTGATTTGGGGCAATCGGCGAGCCGCGCGATCTCCTCCGTCAGCAACTGATCCCAAAGCTTCCACCCAAGCTGTTTCGCAACTCGTTGCGCAATCTCGCCGCCGCCGCTTCCGTACTCGCGTTCAATAGTGATGATTTTTATCATGGCATTACTCCGCTACCCTCGGGCCGCCGCCAGGGTCATTCTTCTTCAAAGCAAACGACAAAAAAAACATGATCCCGGAGCCGACGCAAAGAACCATAAAGGTATCAATGTATGCGAGGCTTGCCGCATGCGCCTGCACCGATTGGTAAATCTGGGCGTACGCGGTCATCTGCGCCTCGTGCCTGCCCACACCGGAGGACGCCAGGTGCTGAGCCAAGCCATTCGCCGAATTTACAAAATTGGGATTGTCCACCCTCACCGTTTCAACCAATCTCGCCTGATGGAATTGCGAGCGCCGCGCAATCAGCGTGGTGACCAACGATGTCCCCACGCTGCTTCCCATATTTCTCATGAAATTGATGATGCCGGCGACCGCGTTATTTTTCTCCGGCGCGATTCCGACGTAAGCGGCCAGCGTAATCGGCACAAACAAGAACCCCAACCCAATCACCTGCGCGATGCGCAGCCACGTTGCAGCGCTGAAGCTGATCAGCAAATCGATCCGCTTCGTGGAATAGAACATCGCGATTGAGAGCGCGAGCCACCCAAACCCGATAAGGCGACGCGCCTGTATCTTCGTCGTTAATTGGCCCATGATGGGCATCTCGATTAGCAAGACGAGACCACCCGCCGATAGAGCAAGCCCCGCCAGCTGTGATGTGTATCCCAAAAGCGTTTGCAGAAACTGCGGCATCAGGACCAGGCTGCTGAATAACATAATGCCGAGCATGAACATCATCAGGCTCGAGCTCGCAAAGTTGAAGCTCCTGAACATGCGCACGTCGATGATCGGCGTTTTGTGATACCACTCCCAGATCACCAGCGAGATCAGGCATACGGTCGAAGTGACAATTAAAGTCGTGATGAAGCGCGATCCGAACCAGTCATCTTCCTGGCCCTTATCGAGCAACACTTGCAACGCCCCGACGCCGAGTGCCAGCAGAGCGATGCCGATGTAGTCCAGCTTCACGCCAGCGGCTTTGATCCGGGCTAAATAGGGAGGGTCTTCGACGAAGCGCCGCACCAGAAACCATGTCGCCAAGCCGACCGGGAGGTTGATGAAAAAAATCCAGCGCCAGGAATAGTTGAAAGTAATCCAACCGCCGAGAGTTGGGCCAATGGTCGGTGCCATGATCGCTGTGATGCCATAGAGCGCAAACGCCAAGCCTCGCTGGTGCGGCGGAAATGTGTCTGCCAAAATAGCCTGAGCCATCGGTTGTAATCCGCCGCCGCCGAAACCTTGCAACACGCGGAAGAGAAGAAGAAAGCCCAGACTCGGCGCGATACCACACAACAAAGAACTCACTGTAAAAATGCCCAGGCACGACATGAAGAACCGCTTGCGCCCAAGTGCGCCCGCGAGCCAGCCGCTGATCGGCAGGATGATCGCATTCGAGACCAGATACGAAGTCAACACCCACGTGCTCTGGTCGTTGCTCGCGCCCAGATTCCCAGCCATATACGGCAGCGCCACGTTGGCAATGCTGGTGTCAAGCACCTCCATGAAGGCCGCGAGCGCTACGACGACGGCGATCAGCCAAGGGTTGTACTTTGGCTTCCAGACGTCCTGGTCGAGTGTGATTGCAGCCGAACTCATTGAGCGTGACTTATTGAACGAAACTCATTGCAGATAAACGTCCGGCACCACATTCATACCCGGTCGAAGCCGGCGATCGTGATTCTCACCCGGTTCGAGAACGATCTTCACCGGAATCCTCTGCACAATCTTCACGTAGTTTCCAGTGGCATTCTCCGGCGGAAGCAAGCTGAAAAGCGGCCCGGTTGCTCCCGCAATGCTATCCACGTGGCCCTTCAGCGTGCGGCCGCTGGAGTCAATATGAATCTCCGCTTTCTGCCCAACCTGCATATGCTTGAGCTGGGTCTCCTTAAAGTTTGCGGTAACCCACACTTCATCGAGCGGCACTACGGTAAGCAGCTGCTGCCCGTCGGCGACATTCATCCCGACGACCACTGTCTTATTGACTTCACCACTGACCGGGGCAACGATCTTCGTGTATCCGAGATTCAGTTGCGCCTGCTCGAGCAGCGCGCGCTTTTGCTCAACATCCGCCAGTGCAGCCTGTACGCGAGCCCGGGTCGAAGACACTTGCTGCGGGCCCGTCTCCGCCGATTGGTGGTTCGCATCGGCCTGCACCAGCCGGCTCCGCGCCTGTTTGACGAATTCCTGTGCGGCGGATTCGCTGGCGTGGGCTGACGCTACTGTCGCCGTGCTCGATTTAGCCGCAGCCAGTGCCTGATCGTAGATTTGCTGCGATACCTCCCGCTTGTCCACCAGCAACTTATAACGGTGCAGATCGTCTTGCGCTTTCACATCGTTGGCCTCGGCCGCCTCCACCTGCGATTGAGCCGCGCTCAACTGCCTCTCAGCGGCGATCACCCCGGCTTTTGCGTCGTCAATGCCCGATGCGGCAAACTTCAATTGGCTCGTTGTGTTGACTGAAGTAATAGGAACCGTGATGTTCAGCGATTTTGCCGTTTGTTCGGCGTTGGCCAGATTCGCCTGCGCCTGCGCCACCGCGACCTCATAGTCTTTGGGATCGATCTCCACCAGCACCGTGCCCTTTTCCACCCACTGGTTGTCGTCGACATTGACTTTCACCACGTAGCCGGAAACGCGCGCGCTCACAGGATAAAGATGAACATCCGCCTGCGCGTCGTCGGTCGATTCGTAGCTGCTCAAGTAGCGCCACAAGAACACGCCGCCGATAACCACCACCGCGACGACCACCAGAATTATGACGTTTCTGCGGAGCTTCGGACTCCGGCGCGCAGGCGGCGTATAGTTTCGGTCCGCCAGCGGCGACGGATTGGCCGGAGATTCTTTGCCTTGGTTCTCTTCCGCCATACTTATTTTCCTTTGAAATATTCTTTAACGCCTTGTTCGCTGATACCGAGAGCGCGAACCAGTGAAATTTTTGCGTAATTATAGTCGTAGAGGCTTGAGATGTACTGTTCGTGCGCGCTCGCCACTGCCTCTTGCGATTGCACCACTTCCACCGTGTCGGTGACACCCGCGCTGAAACGATCGCGCGACTGGGTCAGCGTCTGTTCCGCCAAATCGATGTTGCTCTGTGCCACATTCACCAGCGCTGCCGACGACTGCAGGTTCAGCAACGCGGCGCGCACGTCGGAGTCGATCTGCGCTCGCAGATTTTCCAGGCGTTCGCGGCTCTGCTCCAGTCGCGCATCGGCCTGCAGAACATCGCCGTGAACGCTGCCACCCTGAAAGATCGGAATCGTCAGCGTCCCGCGTACATCCGCGACAGGCGTTGCCGTGGAAGGATGCGACCCTCCCAGCCCATAATCCGCGTCCAACGAAAGCGACGGGATATAGCCGCCCAGCGCGGCCTTCCGTGAGAATTCCGCTGCCTTCAGGTCGTTCATCGCCGCCTGGTAATCGGAGCGCGAAGCGTATGCGCGTTTCAGCGCCTCCTCGAGGCTGATGTCTTCGAGCGGTTGGTACGGCGACTTGTCCGCGAATTCGTACTCCTGCCCGGGAGCCAACCCAATCACCCGCGCCACCGTCAGCTTCTGGATGGCGAAGTTGTTCTTTGCCTGGATCAACTGTTGCTGTCGCGTCTGGAGCTCGACCTTGGCGCGCAAGCCGTCGATGTCCGGCGAAGTGCCGGCATTGATCTGGTCCGTTGCTTGATCGTAGATCGTCTGTGCCGTCTGTACCTGCGCTTCCGCGGTTTCAATGCGGGCTGCGTCGGCAATGGCCTGCAAATAGGTATAGCCCACGGCCAGCACCACCAGATCGCGTGCATCCTTGAAGGTATAGTTCGCCGCCTTCAAACTCTCGTTAGCCGAGCGCGTAGTGTTGATTGACTTCCAGTCGAATAGCTTCTCCGTCAAATTCGCCCGCGCGTCAAAGTAAGAGAAAGGGCCGACGGCTGGCGACGAGAGATGGAAGGCGCTAGCCAGACCGGCAAAACCGAGCTCATCTATATTGACTTTTGATTCCGCCACATAAGGCGATCCGGTCACGTGCGGCAGAAGAGCGCTCAATGCCTCCCAGCGCTCCCCGCGCGCCGCGCCAATGTCTGCGTGGGATAGCAGCAGCCCGAGATTTTGTTTCAATCCCCGATCGATAGCTTCCTGCAACGAAAGCGATAGCACGCCCGGAACCAGCCTAGCCGGCACGCTGCTTGCAAATGAGTTCACCCCACCAGTTCCGGGGATGGCTTGGCCCGGAGTGCTCGGACCCGACGCGGTCCCCGTTTGTGCAAGGGATATTGCACCTCCCAAAAGCAAGACGCCAGCCAGCAAGAAACTGCGGCGGCATTCGTCTCTGAGTTCCAAGGAGCCTCCTGACTCTTTCGTGACACCGTGACTCTTTCGTGACACTAAGACCGTTGCCGACAAGCAGGTTCGATAAGATAATACGCCGCGCAGTTGAGCACAAGCCCATCGAGAATTCACGTCCTCCGCGCCTTTCCCCGCCTTATCGCGCCGCCCTCGTACGGGGCGCATGCGTCAAGCTCGTGCCTTTTCGATCATCTCCTCCCAGATGCCTTTCGATTTGAGAATCACTTCAATAGATTCACGGATCGCGCCCTTTCCTGCGACCGCTGTGGTCGTATAGTGCGCCGCCGCTTTTACTTCGGGCACTGCATCCCCGACGGCGATCGCTAGACCGGCACGCCGCAATAATGGAAGATCGGGAAGATCATCCCCGATATAAGCGACCGCCGAATCGGAGACGCCTGCTTTCCGCAGGATTTCTTCATATGCCGGCATCTTTACTGGCTGTTTCATATAGATGAATTCCATCTTCATTTCCTTTGCGCGGCGTAGAAGCGCAGCGCTCTCGCGGCCTGTAATGCAGCCAGTACGCAGGCCTGCGGTTTGCGCCAACGTGAGGCCCTGGCCGTCGTGCGCGTCAAAAGTTTTGATTTCGAGCGCCGTCCCGTCGGCTTGCGAAAGCAGCGTGACGCCACCGTCGGTCATCGTGCCATCCACATCCATGAGGAGCAGTTTGATTTGAGCAGCGCGCTTCTTGAGCGCAGGGGAAACTTTCGGTAAACGGGCCAACGATCCCTCCACGGACGCCAAAGTGAGTCTAGTCGAAACCTTTGTTGCTCATTGCCTGCCGCACTCTGCGCTCGCGAATGGAGCGGCGCTGATTGCAACAGTCGAAGGAGAACAGTCTAACTGACTCTTCTCCGGGTTTTGCCGCGGGCACGGCGTCGGTGCTAGACTGCGCCAATGGCCACCAAGAAGAAAGCTAAGAAGAAGTCGACGACGTCCGGGAAAAGCGCCAGCAAGAAGTCGAAGTCGGCTCCAAAGAAACTGACGCAGAAACGCAAAACCCCGAAGAAATCGGCGAAGCGAGTTGCCGCTCCGAAAAAAGCCGCAGCAAAAAAGAAGCTCGTCAAGAAAGCGGCCAGCCCGAAGGTTGTCAGCGCGCCTAACAAAAAGATCGGGACGAGAAAACAAGAGCAACAGCCGTTTGGCTTTGAGCGTGGTACATCACGTTCCGGAGAGGAAGCAGGAGATTTACAGGGTTTGTCCAACGTCGAGAGCGCCGACTCTGAAAGTGTCGACGAGTTGGTCGAGGAAGGAAGCGCCTTCGAGGCTGGAGTGATTTCCGGCGTCGAAGAGGCGGGAGATCAGGATGAGAGGGAAGTGCGCACCCATGAGGTGCCCGAAGATGACGTACCCGGCGAATATCTGGATGAGGACTAACAACGCGAGGATTAGCAGAGAGGACCGGCAGAACAGGATTAGCGGAACTGGAGACCTAACATGACCATGACAAAGACCGGTTATGTTCCGATCTTCCCGTCGCTGACCGTTGGCCTTCAAAGATTTCAGAATGGAACTCATAACGACAGATTTGCTCATTTAACGGTAAACCTCCAAACCACGCACTCCTCGCCTCCTATACAATTAGGCCGCATGAAAAAATACCCGAGGGGGTGAAAATGTCCAATCTACAGAATGCATTACGCGAGCTTCGCGAAAAGCGCCATCGAGCGCAGATGGAAATTGAGAAGTTAAACCAGGTGATTTCCGGGATCGAATCTTTGAACGGCACGGAAACATCCCACACATCGACCCAAACGACGCGAATAGTATCGGCGTCGTCGCGGCGAAAAATGGCCCAGGCGCAAAAAGCGCGATGGGCAAGCGTACGGAAGCAGTCGCAGCCGGCGTCGGCGGGAAAGACGGCCAGCTCCGCTCCTGCGAAAAAACGCATCATGTCGGCAGCCGCGCGTAAGAAAATCGCCGCAGCTCAAAAAGCACGGTGGGCGAAGGTTAAAGCGCAGCAAAAAGCGGCCTAGTTCTATATTTGCCAGTCAGGCCGGTTACCGCCCACACCCTTGTGAGGCAGGTCGCGCTAAGATCGTTTGCGCTGCCTGCCTCACCCGGCCATTCATTTCTTGTCTAAGCAGGGCGATGAAGAAGCCTATATTGCGAGTGACCAAATGGCTGAAGGATATTCCGATCGAAGCTTGCTGCAGCCTGTGTCCGAAGACGCTCTTCCTCGCAGCGTCGCCTCACCACCGCCCCGACAAGACCGAATACAGCGCCAGATTGCAACGAGCATTTGATCGCCATGTCGCTGATTCACATAGCGAAAAAGCGCCACTCTGACTCTTTTTCGACGTCAGTGCCCGCCGGCTAAAGTGATTATCGGAGAGCGAAAATTCCCACTTGAGTGACCCCGCCCCCCTGTGTTCTCATTAACCAGGGAGCTGCCTCGCAGGGCGGTGCCGGCGCGCCATAAACCTTTAACCCTCAACCTCATCTTTCAGCTTTCAGCCAAATTTACGAGAGGAACATCTGAGGAGAAAATCATGAAAAAAGTTAATTACATTCCCGAAGGCTACAACACTGTTACTCCCTACTTGGTCATCAAGGGTGCCGCGAAGGCCATTGACTATTACAAGAAGGTCTTCGGCGCGACTGTAGTCGTGCGCATGGACGGTCCCGATGGCAAGGTGGGCCATGCCGAACTGGTGATCGGCGACTCGCGCATTATGTTGGCCGACGAAAATCCCGCCATGGGCAACCGCAGTGCGGAGAACATCGGCGGCTCTCCGGTGAGTCTGTACGTCTATCTCCCCGACTGTGACGCGGTGGTCGCAAAAGCCACTGCCGAAGGAGCAAAAATCTTGAAGCCTGTGCAAGACCAGTTCTATGGCGATCGCTCTGGCTTCATCCAGGATCCCTTCGGGCATCTCTGGGGTGTCGCGACTCACGTAGAAGATGTGTCCGAGAAAGAGATGAGCGAACGCGCCAGAAAAGCGATGCAGGCCGCCTAAAACCGCTCTTGGCTTTTGGCTCTTAGCTCTTGGCTTGTTATCGGGTCTGGCTAAAGGCTAAGAGCTAACGGCCAAGAGTCTCCTGTCGCACTCGCCCCCGATTTCGTACAATCTCAAAGAGATAACAAAGAGACAACTTAGAAAGGACTCTCCCTATGCTCGCTGCTGGTAATCCATTTCCGAACTTCTCTCTGCCCAATCAGGACGGCAAGACAGTCAAACTCTCCGATTTCGCCGGACAGTGGCTCGTCGTTTACTTCTATCCAAAAGATGACACGCCCGGCTGCACCGTCCAGGGCAAGGCGTTTACCGCGAGCAAGGCCGATTTCGACGCGGCCGGAATCAAAGTGCTAGGTGTCAGTTCCGACGACGTGACCTCGCACAAGAACTTTTCTCATAAATTTGCCTTCACCATCGAGTTGCTCTCGGACACCAACTCCACCCTGATGAAGACGCTCGGCCTCGGCCAGTCTGAGTGGAAAGGGATGAAGTTCTGGGACCGCACCACTTTTGTGATCGACCCAAAGGGCACCATTGTCAAAGTCTACGAAAAAGTGAACCCCGACGGCCATGAGAAAGTGCTGCTCGACGACATCAACGGGATGAAGGCAAAAGCCGCCTGAGTCGAGCACGATAGAAGCTTCAACACGAAGGCCACAAAGGTTAACGAAGGTTTCCGTCTCAGCTTTCCTTCGTGAATCTTTGTGGCCTTGGGGTTTACGATTCCGCGAAAGCCGCCACGTGACTCATGGCACTTATTCCGCCGACGAATCGCCAGCAAATTCCGCACCGCCAATGTTGTTCCAGGGCCAGCCCAATGTTTCCCCCAGGCATTCCTTCATAACCGCGGGCAGGATTCGATAGAGCCGCGCGCGCAAGTCGCCGTAGCCTTGAATCCCCGCAAAAAGGTCGCTCATCAATTCACGGAAGGTAGCGCTTTGCGCAGTCAAGCCCACCATTCGCTCCAGCACGCTGTCGCCGAAAACTTGCCCCTTGTAAAAACGCTGTGACACGCGAGCGGCCAATCGCAATTCCCGCAATATCTCTTCTGCCATGCGAGTCCGATAGCCGTCAGGTTGTCCCCCCAGCAATGCGTCGGCGCACAACTCCGCCGATCGAAGCGCGTAATAGAGACCTTCGCCAGTAATCGGATCGACCAGTCCCGCGTTGTCGCCAATCATCGCCCAGCCCTTTCCGCAGACTTCGAGCGTCTCAAAAGTCTGCGCCCGAAACGACGGCAGGATGTGCGAATAAAAACGCGCCCCATCCACAAGGAACCCATTTTCGGCGAGCCATTTTTCCAGGATGCGCCGCAACTCGCCAGTAGAGGTTTCTCCCATCTTGCCTGCGATCCCCGCGGAAACATGATTCGCTCGCGGAAACACCCAGATATAGCCAGTGATGCCTTGCAGAAACTGAATCTGCATCAGCGAGCCGTCGCCCGGGGAGCTTTCACCAGGAATGAAATAGCCGGCGGTCACCATGAGGTCGCTCGGGGAAATCGGCGCAAGAAACTGCGCCCGAAAACGATTGCGCGCGCCCGCCGCCAATATCAGGTAAGAAGCTTTGTATTCGTGCTGAGGCGTGATCAGTTGCCAGCCTTCTCCAATGCGCGCGATCCGCGTGACGCGTTCGTTTCTTATTTCCACGCCCGTCCCAGCACTCCCGGCTCGATCGAGCAAGAATCCATTGAGCGCCAGGCGCGAGAAGATCGCCACCGGATGCTGCAACTTGAAACGTACGCGCTGACCGGACGGGCTGATGATCTCGCAGTCTGAAACGAGATTGCTGGCGCTCCCCGTTTCGGCCAGAAATGGATAGCGCTGCAAAGCTTTGTGCGTGATTCCCCCGCCGCAAGGTTTTTCCCAGGCCAGCTTTTCGTCGAAGAGCAGAACATTTCTGCCTCGCGCGCCCAGCAGCGCCGCGGCCAGCGCACCCGCCGGACCGCCTCCGACAATAGCGACAGGAAGTTCTGCGATAGGAAGTTGAATGCTCATGCTGCGATGAGGATTTTATCGCAGCGGAGAACGCTGGCAACATGCACAGCGACACGCCGCCACGAGTATGGCGCGCTCTCCGCGGGCCGGTCCAAAGCCAAAGTACGCGAGCCGACTGGCTATTGCAGAGTGGTCGAGTTGCTCAGCCCTTGATAAATAAATAGTCCCGCAATGACCAGGATCATCACTCCCGACAAGGCGCCGAGCACCTTGACAATGGGTGTGATCTTGTTCATCTTGGCCAGCACTTCCACCTGGTCTTTGTGCATTTGGGATTCGGTTTCATGCAGAAAGATGGAATCATCTTCGTGCATGGTCAGGGTGCTGCGATAGATCAGGAGGATGATGAGCACCCCCGTCAGTACACCCCACGCCACTAGCAGCCCGAACATAGGAGACATACGCCACCCCGGACTTGAGATCGAGCCAATTCCCGAAGTGCCACCTGTCGCCGCTGCGAAACCTCGTGGTTTTCGCTAACGTTCGGGTACGGCCCCTTGCTGGCGATCATTATAGACCTGTTGGCAAGGGCTGGTCGCGACTTCTTCTTACCCCCCGGCATGTAATCGTCAGATACAAGAGGACGTACCCCCCGTGAAAAGCCCTTGCAGAGTTGGTTGCGTCCTTTGTTATAATGAATGGATACCAAGGAGATTAACCGATGGCCACTACCACCACACCCGATGTACAACATGGACAGCCCGATGTGCAGCCGAAAACCGCGGCACCCGTCTTAACCCCCGCCGCGATTGCCAAGGTCAAAGAAATTATGACTTCGCAGACGCCGGTTCCAACGGGCTTGCGGTTGTCCGTAGTCGGCGGAGGTTGCTCCGGTTTTCAATATTCCATGGCCTTCGAAAACGGCGCCGGCATGATGGACAAGGTTTTCGACTTTGACGGCCTGAAGGTTTACGTCGATGCTACCTCCCTGATGTATCTGGGCGGGGCGCACGTCGATTACATCGAGACCCTCGAAGGCGCCGGCTTCAAGTTCGAAAACCCGAACGTGAAGAGCACCTGCGGCTGCGGCTCCTCGTTCAACGTCTAAGCTGATTTTAGGTTCTTGAAAGCCCTGCTCACAGTGGGCCTTTTCTCTTTTATAAGAGTCAGAGTCTACTGCGGCGGCTGCGAAGGCGCTTGCGGAGTTGGCGACTGCGGACTCTGGCCGCCAAATCCTTGGCTGCCGCCTTGTCCAAACGAGGTCTGTCCAAATCCGCCCTGTCCCGGCATTCCACCTGGCATCCCAGGCGTTCCGGGAGTGACTGCGCCCGGAATTCCAGAAGTCACGCCACCCGTAGGATTCACCGGCCCATTCAGCAGGCCGCCGCGGTCAGCCATGGGCAGGTAAATAAACAGCCAATCGTTGTAGTGGTTCTTGGTGTAGAAAACATGAATGCTTTTCCCTTTGCTGGTGCTCGCAACCCCAAGAATCGGTCCGCCTCCGAACGTTTGCCCGCCAAGATTGGAACTGTTGATCGAGTTCGACGACGGCGATCCAGATGAAGATGACCCGTTTGAATTCACGTCGGAGTTCCCGGAAGAAGAGTCGTCCGACGAACCGCCCGTCGCAGCAGCATTCCCAGAACTTCCGCTCGCCGAGTTTTGATTGGCTGTTGGTTGCAGCCCGCCGGATTGCGCCCCAAATCCAACGTTGCTGACAACGCCTACCTGCCCTCCGCCAAATCCACTTTGTCCCGGCCCGCCGCCGATCAGGTTCGATGCCCCGCCTTGCAGATTCGTCCCCGGCGTTTGCCCGAGGACCATCCCACTGTTCAGGCTGATGTCCTGCTGATGCAGAAATTTAAAATCTTTTTCCTTGCCTGTGGTCTTATCGATATTGACCGGATCGGTATAACGCTTGCGCAGGAAGCGCAGGTTATTCGTGTTTTCCAGTTCCTCAACCCGCGTCGGATAGCGGCCAAACTTTTTATAGAAGTGTTGAATGGCACGCATGTAAGCCGTGCCGCGATGCCGCAACTCATCTTCACGATCCCGGACAATCTGCTGTTTGACCTCCGGCAGCACCGCCAGCAACCCAATCATGATCAGCGCCAGCGCCAGCATCAGCGTGATCATCATGTAACCGCGCTGCTGGATTTGTGATTTGCGATTTGTAATTTGTAATCCGGGAGAAATCAAACCACGACGCCGCATAACACTCGCCTTCAAAATTGCAAATTACAAATCACCAATTGCAAATCCCTCTCAGCCCTGCGTGAGTGGCAGGCTCTGCCGGTTGTTATTGAGCACGTCTTCCACATCCACCGCGTTCGGCGAGATGTGCAGGACGCGATAACGCCGGTCCACAATGTCACCCTCGGAGGCGATAAAAACATCTTCGCCCTGCGACAGAAAAACCTTCTTAGTCTCCCCGAGCCGATTAGCAAAGCCGAAAAACTTGAGATTGATCGGCGGTGGAGGCGGAATCGGCGGCGGTGCAGGAATCCCGTCGGCTCTCTGGTCCAGAGCTGGATTTTTTCTGACCTGTTCGATCTGCGCCACCGACCCCGCAACAAAAATATTCCTGCCATTGCCCGCGTACTTGATTTCCTCGCTCTGCCGCAGCAGATTCAAGTCGAGCGTCGGATCGAGACGCGGCGCAACCACGGCCACCATTTTTCCAGAAGCGGTGCGCCGCATCGCCGGCTTAGCGGCCGCAGAGTTCGTTGGCGCCGCCGGCGGCGCGGTCGGCGACGAAGGCCAAAACTCGCGCCCCAGCGATACTAGCGCGATCGCCACGAGCACGCCCAGCCATATCAACTGCTTCCGATTTTCAATTCCCAGTTTCATGCACTCGACCGCAAATAACTGTGGATCGTGATTCCCAGCTTGACCGGTCCCCCACCTTCGCCCGCCAGGTCCACGCTATCCACTTCAAAAAACATCTTCGATCGCTCCAGCGTATTGATGAAGCGCACCAGTTGCAGGTAATCCCCCGAGAAACTTCCTTCGATCTCGACCGGCACTATGCCCGAAGTTTCCCCTTCTTCCTCTTTGTATCGCGCCTGTTGGATGTGTATCCCATTCTCCGCCGCCAGCTTTCCCAGTTCTTTGGTGAGATCGGAATCCTTCTCCGCAAAGCGGTCCTTATAAAATCCGCTGATCTGCCCCTTCGCCAGCACGATCTTTTTGTCGATGTTGCGCAACGGCATCACATCGCGCGTCTTCCTTGTCAGCTCGGCTTTGAGTTCATTGATTTGCAGCCGCCGCGAATCCGCCGAACCGACCAGCGGCGAAAATAGCACCGCCGCCGCGATCACGTCGACGGCTAGCATCGCCCCAATCGCAATCTTAAGTTTGCGCCGCGAATTCCCCAGGTCGGGCATTACTTGCTGCTCCTCTCCGCCACATCCGGAACATAAATCGAAATCACCGTAGCGCCCACGCCCGCTTGCGCTTCCTGATTTTCCGCCACCAGTTGCGCTGACTGAAAATGCTTCGAGCCTTCCATGCGATGAACCAGGTCCACAGCCGCTTCCCGCGTATCGCCCAACACCTTCATGTTCAGTTCGACCTGTCCCTGCTCGTCCAATTCCGGCCGGAGCGAGACCACATGCAGGTTCGAAGGCATGACCTGCTCCAGGTCTTCGAAGACACGTGTCCACGAGAATGCTTTGCGCTGTATCAGTCCATTCAAGAACTGCGACTGGTCACGCGTGCTGCGATTCGCGGCCTGGTCGAGAAAAGCCTGCGCCTGCGTCCGTTCGTCATCGCGCCCCCTAATCTGCGCGTTTAAGCGAGCAATCTCCTGGCGATCTCTGCCCGCGTGTCGCCACTCGTTCACCGTCCACAGCAGGAGGAACAGGGTGAAGGCGGCAAGCGCGCCGACTCCTAAGCCCCAGCGCAGCCAGAACTGCCGCGCATCTTCATAAGGCCGTGTAGCGAGATTGATGTCTAAACGCATAAATCAAAAATGCAAAACGCTTTTGGCTCTTAGCCCTTGGCCTTTAGCTAAGAGCTAACGGCCAAGAGATAATGGCCGAACTTACGAAATCAGCGCCCCCACCACTCCTGCCATCCGCCATCGCGGAACCGTTCCTGTCGTCGACGCAATCTGCGTTGCCGCCACCAGATCTTCAACCGTCGCTCCCGACTGATTTTTCAACGCTGAGGCCGCGCCTCCCGATTCGGATTGGCCCGCCACGTAAATGCGCTCGATATTCAGGCTGTAGGTGTCCTGAAAAAATACCACCGACGGATAAACTTCCTCCGCCAGTTGATCCCCGGTAATGGTCACGCCACGAACATTTTCGAGCGTGCGGAAGAGCAGCAGTTGCTCCTGATCGAGAATCGCAATGCTGATCGTGCGCGCATCGACTTTCACCACCAGCGTCGGACGTTCCGCGTCCGCCGCTCCGAGCGCCGCCAGCATCGAAGGCATCACCATTCCCGGGTTATAGCCGGCATCGCGAAACGCCGACTCATATTCCTCCAGCACCGTGTTCAGCACCACCGCGGCAACCGCCCGCACGCCTTTGCCCGTCGACTGCGCATGATAGGAAATGCGCGCATTGGCGGGATCAAAGGGCAACGACTTCTTCAGCCGGAAGCGCACCACCGCTTCCGCTTCATCGCGCTTGGAGGGCAGCGTTTCAAAATCGAGCAGCACGACACGCACCGCCGTGTCGGGCAAAATCGCAATCACATCGCGCGACCGGCTGCCAACGCTGGCCAGCGCACTTTCGATCGCCTCCCGAATGGCAGCGCCATCGCGCAGATTCGCTTCCATCAAATCGGGCACAACCGTGCCCGGAGCCAGTTCCCGCGCCGATGCAATCTCCACCATCCGCCCCGCATCAGCGGCGCGCCCCGCCAGCACGCGGTCGGCTGCGATTTCACAAGCCAGCGTCGGTCGGCGTACGTGTTTGGATGTGGAAGTCATATCTACAATGCGGCCACAACCTGATGATATTCCCAACCGTTACGAGGAGAGTAGTTACCTCCGGGGATGCCGGAACAGGAAGCCGGTCATGCGGAGAGTAACCAGTTACTCTGCCTCAACGCATGGTCTCAATAAAGGTGACCTTGTTGATCTCTTTCAGAGTGGTAAATCCCCCACGCACCTTGTCCAGTGCCGATTCGCGCAGAAAACGCATCCCGTCTTCGCGGGCAGCTTTCCGTATCTCTGACGTGGGCCTCCGCTCCAGAATCATCTCGCGGATGCGGTCCGTCAAATCCAGAAGTTCATGAATCGCCGTCCGGCCCCGGAACCCCGTGCCCGCGCACTCGATGCACCCCTGCCCCTCATACAACGGCACCTGCGACCACACCTGTGGATCGAGTCCGCTCGCCTCCAGTGCCTCGTCCGGATAATGCACCGCCGTGCGGCAGGAATCGCAGATCACCCTAACCAACCGCTGCGCCAGAATGCAGTTCAGCGCCGACACAAAGTTGTAAGGCTCGACTCCCATGTTCAAAAAGCGCCCCAGCACGTCAACCACGTTATTGGCGTGGACGGTCGTAAACACCAGGTGGCCAGTCAACGCCGATTGGATGGCGATCTGCGCCGTCTCGTTATCGCGAATTTCGCCGACCATGATCTTGTCCGGATCGTGGCGCAAAATCGAGCGCAGTCCACGCGCAAACGTCAATCCTTTTTTCTCGTTGACCGGAATCTGCGTAATGCCGCGCAGCTGATATTCGACCGGATCTTCAATGGTGATGATCTTGTCTTCGTCGGTCTTGATCTCGTTGACCGCGGCATAAAGCGTAGTCGTTTTCCCGCTGCCCGTAGGCCCCGTGACCAGCACCATGCCGTACGGCTCTTTGATATAGCGTCGAAACCGTCGCAGATCGTCTTCATCGAAGCCAACCACTTCGAGGGTTAGCTTCTTGAACTTTTCGCTCATCGACTCTTTATCGAGTACCCGAAGCACTGCGTCTTCGCCGTGAATCGACGGCATAATCGAAACGCGGAAGTCGATGGCGCGCCCGTTATACTTCACCCGGAAGCGCCCGTCCTGCGGCACGCGCCGCTCGGAGATATCGAGCTCGCTCATGACCTTAATGCGCGAAATGATGGTCGAGTGATGCTCCTTGCTGATCGGCGGCATGGCATTCGTCAGCACGCCGTCAATACGAAACTTGATGTACACCGAATCGTCCCGCGTCTCAATGTGTATGTCGCTAGCCCGCCGCTGAAGAGCGGTAAAAATCGTAGTATCGACCAGGCGGATGATCGGGCTCATGTCCGCGCCCGCCGTCGCCGTCAGCTTGTCGATCGAAATCGTCTCGTCGTTCCCAGCCTCGTCCTCGCGAATCACGTCGAGCGTGAATCCCTCGCTCGCGTCTTCCAGCACGCGCTTGGACTGCTCGGTTTTCTGCAGAATGTCGGAGATCTGCTTCAAAGTCGAAACTTTGGTGACGATGCGCTTGCCGAGCAGCAGGCTGATCTCGTCGATCATCATCAACTGGCTGGGATCGGCGATGGCAATCGCCAACCGCCCGTCCGCAGTCTCTTCCAAAGGCACAAACTTGTAACGAAACATCAGGTGCACGGGGACTTTTTCAAACAGATCGTGGTGCAACTGGAAATCGCTGAGATCGATAAACTCGCAGCGATAACGCCGCGCAATATCGCGCGCGTGCACCAGTTCGTCGGTCACGGGAGCCATTTCCGGCACCAGCTTCCCCGGCGCCAGCTTCCCACCATTTCCGCCGCTTACCACTGCTGTCTTCTTATCCGCCATTGCCATACCAGTTTACCGCTTCCTGCAAGCCACTTTTGCTCTCTCGCGTCGTCTTTCGTATCAGGCGTCGCGCTTGGTATCAGGGCATCGCTTTAGCGATGCCGCGCTTTATAGCTTTCAACCGCCCCTTTACGGGCTGGCCCTGCCCTCAATGCACATTCGCCCCCAGCGTGAATATCGGCATATAAAGCGAAATCAATATCCCGCCGACAAATACCGCCATAACGACTAGGATCAACGGCTCAATCAGAGCCATCGCCGCGCCCAGCGCCGTCTGCACGTCCTCTTCGTAAAATTCGGCCACCGACGCCAGCATCGCCGGAAGCGCGCCCGTCGACTCGCCAACCTCCAGCATCTCCACCGCCAGATCTGGGAAGAGTTTCTGCGTCTCCAGCGCGTGCGCCAGGCTTTGACCTTCTTTCACCCGCTCGGCCGCGGCGTTGACTCCATTCAACATCTGCCGGCTGCTTAACGATTCCGCCGCTGTCTCCATCGCCGGCACTAAAGGCAGTCCTCCCTGAAGCAGCGTACCCAGAATGCGCGAAAAATTCGCCACCTGATACTTCAGCCGAATCTCGCCGATCAAGGGCAGCCCCAGCAGAAAGTGATCAATCCGCTCGGCACCCTTATCGCTTTGCTTCCAACGCCACAGCAGGATGCCGCCGACGATCAAAACCAGCGCTACCATCCACCCATACTTCTGCGCGTTCAATCCGATCGTCAGCATGAACACGGTGATCGCTGGCAAGTCCGCGCCCAGGTTATTGAACAGGTCGGCAAACTTCGGCACCACAAAGGTGATCAGAAAAACCAGCATCACCGTCACCATCGTAATCAGGAGCGCCGGATAGACCAGCGAAACCGCCAGCTTCTTGCGGAAAGTCTGCACCATCCGCTGATAGGTGATGTAGCGGCTGAGTACCTCTTCCATGTTGCCGCTCTTTTCACCCGCAAGGAGAGTGGTCGTGTACATCTTCGGAAATACCTGCTGGGCCGCGAACGCATCCGACAGCAACTCGCCGCCCTTCACCCGCTCGCGCACATTTTCCAGCAGTCGCAGCAGAGATTTATCGCGCTGCCGCTTGATCAGAAGATCCAGAGCCGTCAGGATCGGCAGCCCAGCCTTGATTAGCGTCAGAAACTGCTGGTTGAAAATCAGGAATGTCGACTGTCGCAGCTTTCCGCTGCGCTGCCCAAACTGCCCGCCGCGAGCGCTCAGCAACGTCCGCGGCTTGACCCAATACACCAGGTAGCCCTGCTGTGCGAAGCGGTCGTGCACCTCAGCCTCGGAATACCCGTGCTCCACCTGCTGCCGCAGATGGCCCTGTTCGTCGGCGACTTTGACCAGGAATTCTGCCATGTGCTATCCGTCTGCTTCCCAGCTCAGGGGGTGAGCCGTGACTACCTTAGACTAAGTGTAACACTCTGTGCCCAAAGCGCTTAATGCAACTTGTCCATCCGTGTGGTACGCAAGTAACCGGCCTTGGTTTTGACTTTCAATCACCCGATCACCCCCGATGGTCAAATGACCCGATCGCCCCTACGGCCCAAGCTCCCCCTCCACCGTCTCCACTCCTGCCGGGGGCGTAAATTGAAACCGGTTGTCGCTCATCTCCACATCCTCTTTCCACCCGGCAAAGCGAAACTCCGTCTCCGCTCCATCCGCCTCCATTAATACGATGCGGATAATCTGGTCCGAAGGCGTGATCTCCAACTGCACCTCGCTGATCTGCCCCGCCATACCCCGCGGAACCCCCCGCAAAAGGGTGTCCCGCGCATCCAAAGGAGCGCCGTCCACCACCTTCGAGAGTCCCGTCAATTCCTTCTCCAGCTTGGTCTTGCCGAGCAAGAATGCCAACGGTGATCGCAGGTCATCCAGTTTCTTGAGCGTCGTTTTTCTAACCTGCCGCTCCTCCGGCATATAAAACCACACAACTTCGCCGTCGCTGATAAACAGCTTCTCTTTTGGAGAACGATACTCCCACCGCATCTTGCGCGGCTTTTTCAACCACAGTGTCCCCGACTCCACCCGCTCCGGACCGTCCCCGCGATAAATCTCGGTGAAATCCGACTCCAGGCTGCGCAGACGGTTGTAATGATTATCGACCGCCTGGGCAAGCTGGTGAACATCTTGGGCTTGAGTTCTTGCAGCGAGCAAGCAACACAACACCACGCCCAAAAATAGCGCCACCAGAGATTGACTTTTCTGCGACACGATAGCCCATTCTAAATGCGGAGTAGAACAGCGCGGAAGCACTGCGGTCGCCAGCACCTCTCGCGGGGCAACCTTTACACAAATAACCAAAAATGCGGGTGCCCCACCCTTCGCGTTCTCTCGCGAAGGGTGGGTGGCGCGAAAACGAGCACCGGGCAGGGATACGCTGGCTAGCCGCCCCCACAAAAGATGGAATACTGCTCCGTCCCGCCGATCTTCCCAAACGCAGCCCGCTCGCCAATCACATGCTCGAGCAGCGGATTGTGATAAAGCACCCACGCCATCCGCGGAGTTTCCGCCAGACTTTTTTCGAGCTTGTCGATCAGCCGTCTCATCCCCGCTTCCGGCAGCGGATCGAATAGATAGAGCACAAGCGGGTCCGCAGGAAATACGAACTCGCAAGCATCCCCGCACACCGCCTCAATCCGCGAGCAGCGCTGCGTAGCCGATTTGTATGCGCGTATATTCTCCTCCGCCGCCCGATGCAACTCCGCAATCAGCTCCACTCCCACGATTTTTTTGAAGGGATATTCCGACGCCATGAGCAGCGTTCGCCCCTTGCCCGATCCAATATCGACGAACGTGAATTCTTCGAAGGCGATCGGCAAACTGGCCATCATTTCGCGAAACAGCCCAGGCTCCGTCGGTTGATAGGGAGAATGAAACGCCCCCAGCAGCTGCGCCCGCCAGCCCACTGTTCCGCTGGTGGTATTGACACGATGCTCCCAGTCGTACTCCATGTCGCCATAGCGCTGCTGCCGCCGCGAGGGCGTAGAGTCGCGAAGAAAATTCCAGAGATTGCGGAGGAGGTCAGCGCTTAACATTTAGCACTTAGCACTTAGTACCAACCATGACCGGAGTTTAAAGCTAACAGCTAACAGCTAACGGCTGCTCTCCCGCGGCGGCTGCGGAGGCGACGCTCCCGGCGGAAGCCCCTTCGTAATGAAGTAGAGGATCCTCGGATTCTGCACTTCGATCCGCCCATCCATCGTCAGTTGATAAGGGTTTCCCTTCGGATCGGCAGGCGTTCCATGAATGAATCCCGCTCGCTCCAGATCGCCCATGCTCTCCGGCAGTCGTCCCGTCTGGTGGCGATAGCGCTCGACGACCTGTTCCAGTTGCGTGACTTCCTCATCGACTTGCAGTGCGAGCAGGTGTTCCGCGGCATTCTGCCGTATGCTCGGTTCCTTAGTGCTCTGGTACGTCGTGACCCACAACATGCGCGCCGTGTCGAACTCGCCAGCATGCTGCGCCATTCGTGCCGCAAGAATCGGCATGAATTCGTTGGTCACTGGCAGAGCCGCGCCTTGCTTAAATGCCTCCGCCGCTTTGGCATAGTCCTTGAATTCGGTGTAGTAAAGGAATCCGAGATTGTAGTACAGCCGCCACTGATCGGGGTTATGCGCGATCCCATATTTCGTTAGCGACAGCGCCGCGCCTGGCAAACCCGCTCCGCTCGGCGGTGGCGGCGCTAGAAAGTTGGCTCCAAACTCGTAGGCAGGCAAAAGCTTCGGATCCAGCTCAGTCGTCACTTCGAGCAGCGGCGCCAGCAGGCGAAAATCGCCGGAGTTCCCATGATGTTGTTCGCCAAAATACTGCACCGCGCGCGTCCAATAAATATCCGCTAGCAGGCCGGTATAGCCAAGGCTCATCCGTCGCAGCACTCTCGGAGAGCTGATATACAGCTCGTCCTCGCCCACCGGTTGGCGCCGCGTACGGTCCATGGCGTAGAGCGCCGCCATGGCGCCCGCCAGAGAGCAGAAAAGAACAGCGAGCGCGACCAGATTGACGCGCCCCGTTGCACTCATCTTCATTTCAGGTTCCGGCGCTGAAAAATCAACACCGCTCCCGAGATCGCCATGGCTGAATACAGCAGCGCATACACCGTGTTATACAAAATTAGTCGTCCCGCGACCCCATCGCCGTGCGCCACCTGGCTGATCACGTTCAATGCCGAAAAATTGGGCACGAGATAGGCGATGCCCGTCGCCAGCCAACCGCCCAGTCCATGCGTGATCCGGGCGAATCCGCGCAGATCTTCCGCCAGGCTCCCAATCACGAACAACGCAAAAGTAAATACCGCCGACATCAGAGGTGTCGAAAACGACGAGAAAAACAACGCCAGCGCGCACACGATGAAAAATTGCAGCACGATGAAGTACAGCGCGACCAGCACCCACTCGTCCATCCTCTCGAACTTATGCGACACGTAGAGCAACGCCAGAAACACGCCGAGAGCCATGCACGCCGTGTTAACGACCAGCGTTCCGGTCAGTCCGAAGAACTTCCCAACCACGAATTCCCAGCGCCGCACCGACCGCGACAGCACAGTGTAGAGCGTGCGTTTCTCGATCTCTTTCGAGACCAGACCAATCCCTATGAAGATGGCAATGACCACGCCAAACAGCGACACCGCCGTCAGCCCCAGGTTAATTACCACCAGGCGCTCGATATCGATCGAGATTTCTCCCACCAGAATCGCCGCGCCCGAAAGCAGCAGAACAAAAGCGATCAGGTTATAAAGAACACGGTCGCGCACTGCCTCCCGAAAAGTGTTGAAGGCGATAGAACCGATGCGCGAGTTCATACCCCCACCCCTTTCCGCTTTTCTTCCTTCCGCGCTTCGTCTGTCTCGGCTTGTTTCTCGGCGTAGAGGGGCCGCAGCTTCTGAATGTAATAATCCTCCAGCGAGTTGCGTACCGGCGCCAGCGAAATCAGCTTGAGGCGTTCGCGCCGTAAAAGTTCCAGCGCCTCATCCTGCTGTTCCTCCGGCAACACGGCATTCACCATGTCGCCGCTGATCCTGGCCACCGCCCCGAGCGCGATCAAGGCCACCGGCACTTTGGAAGCACAAAAAATAATCTCGATTTTGCTCTGTGTTCCCGAGGTCAAATCGGCGACCGCTCCGACGCCGCGCAACTCACCCTGATGGATCACGGCCACGCGGTCGCAAAGCGCCTCGGCATCCGACAGGATATGCGTCGAAAAGAACACTGTCTTGCCTTCTGAGCGCAGTTGCTGGATGAGATCCCGCACCTCGCGCCGCCCCATCGGGTCCAGCCCCGACATCGGTTCGTCCAGAAACACCAGCTTCGGGTCGTGCAAAATCGCCTGCGCCAGACCGACCCGCTGCAACATCCCCTTGGAGAACTTTCGCAACTGCACGCTGGCCGACCCGCTTAATCCCACTCGCTCCAGCATCTGCTCCACCCGCGCCGACCGCCCTCTCGCCGGCACTCCAGAGAGCTGCCCATAATAATTCAGCAATTCGCGTGCCGTCAGATGGTCATAGAAATAAGGCTGTTCGGGCAGAAATCCAATCTGCGATCTCACCGCCGGATCATCCAGTGGTTTCCCCAGAATCCGCGCCGTGCCCGCTGTCGGGAATACCAATCCCATCAGCAGTTTCAGAGTGGTGGTCTTGCCCGCACCATTGGGGCCGAGGAAGCCGAAAACCTCGCCCTCTTCGACCGTCAGGCGCAACGGGCGCAACGCGAGCTTCGGGCGCTTGCGCCAAAATCCAACCAGATAACTTTTTTCGAGATCGAGAATCTCAATCGCTGCCATGACGATGCGCGAACTGCTCAGCTCCTTAGACGGAGTTTGCGTGGAATTAAATCCAATCGTGGAATTCGGTTTCTATTCTCCGATTCCAATTCTCTGATTCGTTCTAAGTCTAATGAAGAAATTATAGGCAATGCCTGAGCGCCGAGGGGCGTCGAGCGGCGTAGGCAGGTTACCAAGGTAAAGCGCGCATCCCCAACACCGCCTTTTTCGAGAATCTACTATCGACGGAGGACCAAAAGACGGCGATGTTGTCTAATTTTGCGGGGCCACGGTGTTATCGCAAGTCGTGATGACCGTTACACTGGCTCGCACCACCGCGTCTTCATAGGAGCAGAAATAGCGCATCCCCGAATAGTCCCATACCACCGGACTAGCGATCACGTTATAGGTCCCGTTCGGCGTGCCGCTGACATTCGTTACTACGAAGAGGTAGCCGTTTTTTTGGCCGGCAGCCAGGACCGAATCGATCAGACAGGCACCCGCTGAACTTGGCGGCGTGCAAGCGGTGCCACCGAGGGCTCCCAGGGTCGACGCAAAACCCACCGTTGGGTACGCCGAGTTATAGGAAATCTGTGCCGTGTTCAGCGTACGGACCGACGCTACCGCCGAAGACTCCGCGGCCACGATGCGCGAACGCAGAAAACTCGGGACCGCAATCGCCGCAATGATCAGGATGATAGCTACAACGATTAACAGTTCGATAAGCGAAAATCCCTTGCTGCTGCGCATCGCGTCTCCTCGTTGCCCGAATCATCTTCTGGGTGGCTCTCCTCGATCATCCCCGGAGAAGCACGTCCGAACAATCCCCACACAACTGTTGCATTTCTAGTGCCGCACTTTTTTCCGAATGACCAAAGTGCATCTCCTTGAAAATGCAATACAACTCGCCACACATTTCCAGCGCCGCCCGTTTTTGCGATGCCTTCGGTATCGGAGTTGACATTTTCTGTCACTCGATCTGCTGCCCTCTGGTCGGAGGATGATCAGGCGCGAACAAGAAAGGCTGCGCCAACAAAAAAAGCAGAGGCTGTCCTCTGCCGCCGAGTTTTCAGCGCGATACCCCGCCTCGATCGGCGATCTCACAGAGCTATAATTTCGAGGGCTGGATTGACTTGCCATGAGATTCCCCACAGAACGGGCACTCTGCGCTGGCGCGCATCAGGTTCCTCCCATCAGATTGCGAGCATCAACGAATAAGATGAACGAATAAAAAATAAAAAAGCAGAGGATTTCTCCTCTGCTTCTTTAAGGCTGGTACCCTCCCCCAGGTACTTTGCCAATCTAAACTTACTGCAAGGGTTGGACGGTGGTGTCGCACGTCGAGATGGCAGCCGCGCTGTAGCGCACGACAGCATCCGCGAACGAGCAGAAGTACCGCACGCCCGTCTGGTTCGGCGTCAGCGCCGAGGCGATCGCCGTGTAAGACGAAGCGGGCGTGCCACCGGAACCGACCATCGAGAACGTGTATCCGCTCTTGGTGCCCGATGCCAACTGGGTATCGATCAAGCAAGCGCCGGCAGATGTAGGCGGAGTGCAGGTGGTGCCCGCCAGGTTTGCAAGGCCAGCCGCAAAGCCTACCGTCGGGTAAGCCGAGTTGTAAGATATCTGCGCGGTGTTCAGCGTACGAATCGAAGCCACAGCGGACGACTCGTTCGCCGCAATACGTGCGCGCAACAGGTTCGGGATAGCAATCGCAGCGATGATCAGAATGATCGCCACCACGATCAGTAGTTCGATCAGTGAGAAGCCCTTTTGTTTCCGCATTTATAGTTTCCTCGTCTCCGTTTGACTGGTTTTGGTTGGATGACCAACTCGCTTGTACTATGGCACTCTGAGGGCCAGAAGCCGAGATGACTGAAGTCAGGTGTCCTTTCGGATGCAAACTCAGTGTTTTCAGCCCTCTTCCGCAAGATAGTCACCTTCCGCCACTTCGCCAGTTTCCGGCGGTTGACACATTAAGCAATCACGATTGACAAAATTTGCCAGTACCCCAGCACATCGATTCTTCCGCCAAACCGCCCGTCTGGTGCGGCAACCACCATTTGTGGGAATGCTCGTCCCCCCGAATTCCTACGTTCGGCACCTGCCCTCACAAGCAACGAAAATTACCTGCGACGGGGGGCTGAAATCGGAAGGAAACTGCAAATTACTCAGATCTGTGACTCTACCCGGTCGCGGTCAGGGGGCGGGCTTCGGCGCCAAGCTTCAATTGAACTCGCTCAGTTCCGACTGCAGCGCTTTGGAGGCGCTGCGCCAGAAAACTTGAGACGGAAATTGTCGCAATCACCATAGCCCATGGGATCACCGCTGATACCCAGAAAAACGGTGTGGCAAAACTCAACAGGGCCATCCAGATTAAGCTGACGAAGGTCCCAAACAAAAGTGCCGTGCGCCGGCCACTATGCTGCAACGGTACGGAATACCGGCACAACGATTGCACCATCAAAGCAAACGGAAACGCGACCACCAGATCGACGAAGTAGTGTTCCCCGATTCCCAGGGTCGCCAGCACGGTGAAGATTACGAATGCCAGCGCGACTACGCGTATCCATCGCGCCAGCCCCTTCGAATTCCACCAGACCAGCAACACCCACGCCATGTGCAACGATGGGATTGCGTTGCGCGGACCCTTGACCGCCAGCGTTTCCAGGATGAGGTTCATGGCTTGCCCCGTTGACAAAGGATGCCAGGGAAAGTTTTGTCCAAAAATGTGGATCGGTCCCGTTGCCGGAACCAGGTTGTAGTACAGGATGCCGATCGGGCCCGTGACCAGGAACGCCAGCATTACCTGAAAAGCATCCGGACCTTTCAGCCGCAGGTTGGCCGCGTACACCAGTGCCAATGGCAGCGGCAAGGCAATATAGAACACGGTGCCGGCTAAGTTCAGCCACTCGTGACGCGCGAAGAACTGACCGACCAGGAAACTGAACTGGATGCGTAGACTGCAATCAAAGGAATACAGATAAAGATCAAGGGTTTTGGGGTGAAGCGCCTCCGTGGCATGCATCAGGATCGGAGACAGGTATTCCGAACCAAGCGATGCGACCGCCGGCAGAAGCGCATACAGAAGAAGCGTGCGCTCCCGATTACGCGCCCAAATTGTCCGCGCGCCCAATACCGCCAGGCTGCTCAGCCCGACGAATGCAAACGGAGCCATCAAGCGGGGCCGGAAACCCATGACCCGATAATCGATTTCCGCCAGGACCACGCTGCACACGGCCACGCCGGCAAAGTTCGTCCACGAAGGCTGCATCACCGACAGCGTGACAAAAGCCGCGCCCAAAGCCAGCGCCATGAATACGTCTACGATGGAGTACTTGTAAAAATCCGCATTCACCGCCAGTACAAGCACGACGGCAAACACCGCCATTGTAAGCGTCACTTTGACCACGTTAGCGGGAGACGACATGAACTTCTGAACCTCTGCCTGCGCCCATTGCACGCCCATCAACATCAATGCGATGCACGATCGACGCAAGATTATGCGGCTCAAAGAACGCCGTTCCCAAGGTAGCAGTCTTCGAAGCCAGTCATGAAGTATGCGGGGTACGTAACCGGCACCGAGGTAACTTCAATCGCGCCTGCGCTAGAATGGCCGAAGGATCGTTCATGCCGAATCTTCAACTCAACACCGATCGCGACATCGCACGCGCTTCCACACTACCCGCTCCTCTCTACTTCAGTCCGGCAACGTTTGAGCAGGAAAGGGCCACCATCTTCGCCACTACCTGGCAGGTGGTCGGCCATATTCACCAGGCCGCAAATCCCGGCGACTACTTCACCTTCGACCTCATCGGAGAACCCCTGCTCATCGTCCGCGGCGACGACGGAATCCTTCGCGGCTTCTATAACGTCTGCCGCCATCGCGCCGGAAATCCCGCCACCGGCTGCGGCAATCGCAAACTCTTCCGCTGCGGCTACCACGGTTGGACCTACCGCCTTGACGGCGCCCTGCTCGTCACCCCGGAATTTGACGGCGTAGAGGATTTCGATCCCCAGGAATTCGGACTCGCTCCCGTGCGCCTCGAAGAATGGTTCAATCTCATCTTCGTCAATCTCGATCCCGGGGCCCGTCCCCTTAGCGAATCGCTCGGTGAACTGCCCGCCCAGGCCGAGAAGTTCGATTTCCGCAACATGAAGTTCTCCGAACGCCGCACCTACGACATGCACTGCAACTGGAAAACCTACATCGACAACTATCTCGAGGGCTATCACCTCCCAAGCGTCCACCCCGCGCTCAATCGCGAAATCGACTATGGCGCCTACGTGGTCGAACCTTACTCCCAGTACGTTCGCCAGTGGACTCCGATCCGCGGCGCCCAACCCGGAGACGCGACTCCTCGCCGTTACGAGTCCAGCGAGCACTCCGGCAAAGATCTCACCGCCGATTATTTCTGGATCTTCCCCAACTGGATGCTCAACTGCTATCCCGACAATGTTTCTTTGAATATCATCCTGCCGCTCGAGCCCGAGCGCACCCTGGCCATCTTCGAGTGGTATTTGCCCGAGAACGACCTAGGCGGCGAAGCGGCCGCCAAAGCGCTAGCCTTCAGCGACGAGATCCAGGTCGAAGACGTAAGAATCTGCGAAATCGTGCAGAAGAATCTCCACTCTCGCAGCTACCACAGCGGCCGCTACAGCGTGAAGCAGGAAAAAGGCGTTCACGCCTTCCACCAGATGTATCGCGAGTTGATGCCCGGATAAGAAAATCTACCAGCCGTGACGCTCTTGGCGTCCCCTGATATCCCTGGAGGGTTGTCATGCTGAGCGGAGCTTGAGCTTCGCGAATGCGAAGCTCAAGCGCAGTCGAAGCACCCCTATAGCGCCCAAGCTTTCCAAGCCGCCATGATCGAAGCAGGATATCAGCCGCCGCCACCCTGTTACTTCGGAGTGGATGCGAGCTTTCGAAGTGACTGCAGCCAATCCAACCTGGCTAAAATTGTCATAGAGCGGGAAGGCGAATTGTCGTTCACGCCTCGCCCACCCTTACGACATGCCAGCCTCCGCCGAAAAGCGCGTCGTCATCTACTGCATGTTGCTGGTAGCAGCCACGCTCGCTTTTTACAATCCCATCGTTCATAACGGATTCATCGAATTCGACGATTCCGCCTATATTGTCCGGAATCCTCAGGTTCAGAGCGGCCTGACTTGGAATACCGTGAAGTGGTCGTTCACCACCTTCCACGTCGCAAACTGGCATCCGATAACATGGCTCTCGCACGCCGCGGATTGCCAGATGTTTGGGCTCAATCCGGTCGGGCACCACTACATCAACCTCCTGTTGCACGCTGCTAACGCTGCGCTCCTCTTTTTATTGTTGTGGCGAGCAACCGGCCTCGCCTGGCCAAGCCTGATCGTAGGAGCATTATTCGCACTCCATCCCATCAACGTCGAATCCGTAGCCTGGGTAGCCGAGCGCAAGAATGTCCTCAGCATGACGTTCTTCCTGCTCGCGCTGATCGCATATGACCGTTACGCGCGTACTGCCAAACGATCTCTCTACGCGTGGGTCGTGATTTTATTTGCGATTGGATTAATGGCAAAGCCGCAGATCGTCACTCTGCCCTTCGTCCTGTTGCTCTGGGATTACTGGCCGCTTCAGCGGCTGGGTCAAATGGATGTGGGTGTCGGGCAAACTCCCGCGCAGTCCGGCGCCGTTGTGTCACCTGCCATCGTGACGCGTTCGCTAGGGTTCCTGGTTTGGGAGAAATGGCCGCTCTTCTTTCTCGCTGCCGCCGATTCAGTCATCACCGTCATCGCGCAACGCTCCGGTTCCGCCATGCGCACGGCAGCGGAAGTATCCATACCCGTGCGCATCGACAATGTCTTCGTCTCTTATGTTCGCTATCTGGGCAAAATGTTCTGGCCTACTCATCTTGCTCCTATGTACCCGCACCCCGGCAATTCGCTGCCGCCGGTCGAGGTTATGGGAGCCCTGTCGCTGTTGCTTTTGATTTCCGCGCTCCTATGCCACTGGCGTGACCGCCGCTATTTGCTGGTCGGCTGGCTCTGGTTTCTCGGAACGCTAGTCCCCATGATCGGAATCGTCACCGTCGGCGAGCAAGCCATGGCCGACCGCTTCGCCTACATTTCCTTCATCGGCTTGTTCATCGCTGTGGCTTGGAACGCAAATGACTGGGCTACGAACCCTCAGCCACAGAGCCCGCAAGCCTCGCATTCTCGAATCGGCGCAGCGCCGCTCGCCACCGCTATCGTCGTCATTTGCGCTCTAGGATTTCTCACCTATCACCAACTCAACTACTGGCGCGACGACGAAGCTCTCTGGCGCTACACCCTGAGCGTCACCGAAGATAACTACATGGCGCACGACAATCTAGCCATCGCTTTCGCCACGCAAGGACGATCCGACGAGGCCGTAGTCGAATTCCGCGCGGCGAACGCACTGCATAAATATCCGCCTGCTCAGATCCTCGCCCTGGCTTTCTATGAAGAGCGCGTAGGTCACGCCCATGAAGCCATCGAAGAATGCAATTCAGTCCTGCGCACGTCCGCCAACAATGACGCCAAGATTCAAGCTGTCGCGTGGAGTACTTTAGGCCAAGCCCACCTGGAATTGCGCGAATACAATGAAGCTGCCGAGAGCTACCGGAATGCCCTGCATTTCAGTCCAGAAAGTGAAATGGCACTGATCGGTTCCAGTCTGGTGGCGCTCGGTCAGGGAAAATCCAACGAAGCAGTCGCCAATTTGGCACACGCGGTAAGAATTGATCCGAGCGACGTGAACTTCCTCTTGCTGGCGCAAGCTCTCCGCCAAGCCGGCCGTCAAAACGATGCAGAGCGAGCAACCGCCGACGCCAGAAAGATCTCTCAAGACTTGAGCCATGCGCAAATCGCAGCCGGGCAGTTGCTCTCCGTAGCCGATCTGAAAAACCGTAACTGACAACCAACAGCCCAAAACGCTATCAGCCAAGGGCTAACAGCCAAGAGCTGACGGCCAAAGGGCTGCCCCTACGTCCTCTTCAGCAGCAAACAAGTAATGTCATCGTGCTGCGGAGTATTCCCCACAAACTTGTCCAACTCCGCCATCAGGCTGCGCAACATTTCTGCCGGAGCCGCCGCCGACTCGCGATCCACCAGCCGAATCAATTCCGGCTCGCCATACTCTTCTGTCTTTGAATTCTCCGCCTCGACCACACCATCGGTGAAAATCACCAGCCAGTCTCCCGCCTCAAGGCGCGCTGTTCCAACTTGGTACGGCGATCCGGCGAAAATCCCAATCGGAATCCCGCCTACTTCCAGCCGATCGATCGCACCCCTTTTCTTGCGCAAAATCGGAACATTATGCCCGGCATTGACATAAGTTATGTCGCCCGTCGCCGGATCGAGCTCGGCAAAAAAAGCAGTGGTGAAGCGAACTCCTCCCATGCTGTTCGAACACGCATACTGATTTACGCCGCCCACCAGTCCCGCCAGCCCCACTCCGCTCGTCGACAACGTCCGCAGACTGGCCTGAAACGTCGCCATCAGCATCGCCGCCGGAATACTCTTTCCCGCCACATCGGCTACCACAAACAATATGCGCCCCTCGCTCGGAGTGCGCCCCGGCCGCAGGATCACATCGTAGTAATCGCCCGCCACCGTGTTCGCCGGCCGCGTTGCATAAGCAATCTGATATCCCGGAATCTGCAGCGGCGCACCCGGCAACAACCAGGCCTGAATATCCTTCGCGATCTCCAGATCGCGCTTCATCACCACCCGGTCCGCCAACTCCAGCAGCAGCACCGCAAACAAAAGCAATCCACCCACGACGTGGAAGTCCATTTGAAAAATTTGGACGTGTCCGGCTTCGTCTTTGTAGGAAAATGAGCTGGAGGAAAAGAACAGAAAAATCAGCCCGGCCAGCACCAGCACGCGCCGTGCCGGAGTCAACTTCTCCAGGATCGCCCAGAACAAAGCCTTCGCCATCCGCCAGAATCGCCGGCGCCGCGACGGCTCGTCCGGCAAATCGTCCAGTCCCGCCGAATAGAGCCGATAGCTCGAACGCGCGTCTTTCTGCAACTGCCACCAGAGCTGGTTCACCGCCAACCCTTCGCTTACGCGAAACCAGAACCGGCGGGCTTTGTTCTGAAGCGGCTGTGGCGGTGGGACCGTTTGCTGAGTAGAGGCCATGGCGGAGCAATCATTATAGGGCAGTTCAGCTGTCGGTTTCGGAGGTGGGCAAACTCGCAACCATGAGTCAGATCATGGCTCGATGTTAGCTGTTCTTGGATAGATTCCTTCCTCAGACCCACCGCACACCTGCATCTAGCATAATATGAACACGTTCAAAAATATTCTTGACGCGGCACAGCCAAGGTCCTATAGTTATTTTGAACGTGTTCAAGATCGTGTTCAGGAGGCCAACATTGCAAGCCTACGGCAACAACATCATCGTTACTACCTATGCCGTTTATCTGCTGATCAGCGTCGCCCTTACCATCTGGGTTGCCCGCACCCTTTACAGGCGCGGCGCCATCTTCCTGGTGGACGCTTTTCACGGTAACTCCGAACTCGCCGCCTCCGTCAATCATTTGCTGGTGGTTGGCTTTTACTTGATCAATATTGGTTTTGTTTCGCTCGCGCTGAAGACCACAGCTACCGTCGTTACGTCACGGGCGGCCATCGAGTTGCTGAGTGACAAGATGGGTATGGTGCTGCTCGTACTCGGGGGCATGCACTTTTTCAACCTTTTCGTTTTCTCGCGAATTCGTAGCCGATCCCAAGGATCGCGTAGGCCCGTGCCACCCCCGCCAGTTTCTCCTGATGCCATCCTCAACCTAGCCATGCCGCGCTAGCCCTGCGACCAGCGAGATCCCGGACGCGCGGTGGAACTATAAATATGAAGTAATAACGCCAAGGAGTAGCCAACATGCAGAAGCTCTCGGTTCTCTATGATCCCCGATGCGAGCTGTGCTGTCGTTTGAAAGACTGGCTGATCGATCAAAGGTCGTGGATCCGCCTGGAGGTGATTCCGGCCGGTTCCGAAACCGCGCGCAGGATGTTTCCGCAACTCGAACAGATCGCGAGCCGGAACGATCTCGCCGTGATCAGCGACGACGGTGCCGTGTATTTAAATGATCGCGCCTGGATCATGGTTCTCTACGCATTGGACGAATATTGCGACTGGGCGGCCCGTTTGACACATCCGCTTCTGATGCCCCTGGCCCGCCAAGCCTATGCGGCTCTGTCCAGAAATCGTCATTCGCTCTCGCGCTGGCTGAGTTCGTCCGGCCCTGAGGCGATCGCCGCGGAACTGCGCGAGGTCGTGCTCGAGCCCTGCGCTTTTCCCGAAAGCAATCTTCCGTCGCCTGACATTCGGGACTACTTGCAATGACCATAACCACGATCACCAGCAAAATGAATTCGACCCTCAAGAACCGCAGCACGCCCCGCGCCGAAGATACCCGCCGCAAGATTTATCAGGCGGCGATGGAACTCTTCCGCGACAAAGGATTCGAGCTCACCACCATGCGCGACATCGCTGCCAAAGCCGGCGTCGCGCTGGGCGGCGCCTATTATTATTTCTCCGCCAAGGATGCCATTGTGCTGGCGTTTTACCGGGAGATGCAGGAAACGAGCAACGACGCCATCCTGAGCGCCCTCGCAGGCCACAAAAAGCTCAAAGACCGCATCCGATGTGTGCTCGAAAAACGTCTGGAGCTGTTGGAGCCGAATCGCAAGTTCTGCGCCGCGCTCTCGCGCCACGCGCCCGACAGCACTGACCCGCTCTCGCCCTTCAGCGAGGAATCCCGTCCCATCCGCGAACATGCCATCGAACACATGCAAATCGCAATCGACGGAGGCGACATCAAAGTGCCATCCGACTTGAAGCCAAGGTTGCCTTACCTTCTTTGGCTCTATCAGATGTCCTTGATTATGTTCTGGCTATACGACCGCTCGCCGGGACAACAGCGCACACGCCGCCTCATGGAGAAAAGCCTGGGGCTGCTCGTCAACCTTCTACGCATCTCCGCCTTGCCGCTCATGAGGCCCCTGCGCAAGGCCGCGTTGGAGCTGGTCGAAGGCGCGGATAACTAGTGTGCTGCGTCAGAAGGATTGTTCCTTCGCGGAAGCGCTGCCGCGTTAAAACAATTCCATCTGCGCGGCCTCAATATGAGCGCTGCGACCGCACCGCGCATGCTCATTTCCAATCTTGTATTTCTGCCGCAGGGCCGACATCAAAAGAGACAATTTCTCAGAGTATCCCTTCGGCAAGAATGCGCGACCCTCATAGCGCTTCTTATAGCCATCGACCAGGGCAGGGAAGTGCTCCGCCAGAAACGGCATAAAGACGGCTGCCGAACATGGCTTCAAGAAAAGCGGATTGGCGTAGATATACTTCGCCCCCACTTCGCTCGCGGCCTTAACCAACGCCTCCAGGTCGCGAGGGTGGTCCGTAATCTCCGGCAGCACGGGAGCGCAAATCACGCCCGCATCCACGCCCGCCAGATTCAATTGCCGCACCGCCTCCAGCCTCAGATCGGGACGCGGCGCCCGCGGCTCCAGCTTCCGCGCCAATTCCACATCGACAGTAGTCACCGTCACATTCACACAAATCTTGTTCTGCTCGCCGACCCGCCGCAGAATCTTCGCATCGCGCGTCACCAGGTTTGACTTGGTCACGATCCCGATTTCCAAGCCCGAATGTTTCGCCAGCTCCTCAAGAATGGCGCGCGTCACCTCAAACCGCCGCTCCGCCGGCTGATACGGATCGGTAGCCGTCCCAATAGCAATCGGCTCCCCGCGCTTGACCTTCTTCAATTCCGATCGCAGCAGCCCCGCCGCATGCTGCTTAATAAAAATCTTGCGCTCAAAATCCACCCCATCGCGCAACTCCATGAACTCATGCGTATAGCGCGCATAACAATACTTGCAGGCAAACTCGCATCCGCGATAAGGATTGATCGCCCAGGTAAACGGAAGCTGCCGCGCGCTCACCACCCGGCTAAGAAGAGAACGAGTCCCCAAAGTAAAGTACTCGACATTATGCCCCTCGCGAACCGACTTGCCGGCAGCGGCGAGCCGAGCGATGCCGATTAACTTGGGATGGGAGTCTGGGTGAGTCTCAGCATCGGGAAGAAGTGGGAGCGTAGCCATAGGCGCCGACGAATATTCGCCATTTGTTCGCCCATGTTAGCCTTTAGGAAACAGTCTTGTCAAATGGGCGGAGGCGGACGAGGACTTCGCAATCAAATTCTTAGTTGGTGCTATCGCTATTCTCGCGAAACTGAGAAATGTTTCGTTGCCCATTGAAAAGGCGCTCCAGTGATGAGCAGCCTTCCGGCCAGCGCAGTCGAAAGTAATGTGGACTCGTTTTGCACTGGTGGACTACGCTTTACAGGCGGAGAATCCACCGTATGATTAGCACAAAACAACGCATTACCATCGCTCTCGGCATGGTTGTCACTCTGCTTTCGGTGCAGTTTGGACATGCGCGAGAGCGGTCTTGTGCAGAGCTTGAAGCGCGGATGCTAGATGAAGCGTTTACGCCGCGCAGTTGGGAAACACTCTACACTTCATACAGGTCATATCGACAATGCGACGATGGTGCCATCGGCGAAGGCTACAGTGAGTCTGTCGCTCGTCTTCTGGTGGACCACTGGAATGCTTTGCCTCAACTGGCCGGCCTTGCGAGGAGGGACGCTGAGTTTCGGGCGTTTGTTATGCGTCACGTCGATGCCACTCTCAACATGGACGACGTCGAGAAGATTAGGAAGAAAGCCAAGACTCTGTGCCCGACAGGATCACGAACCGTATGCAACGATCTCGCTAAGCGAGCGGATTCTGCTCTGAAAGGGGACACCTCGCCCTAGTGGCGATACAACGCCCTCAACTGTCGTTAAATCGCGATAGTACTCATTGACCAGGCTTTGGAATGGTATTGCCTGACTGCGCCATTCACTGCGCCTTACCGCTGCTCCCCCTGTTCCGGCATCAACCCCGGCGGCGGTGCCGGAATCGCAATATCAAGATTGGTCACCGCCCCGAGCGATGACAATGGCTTGTCAAACTCTTTCGTGTTTCCTACCACCAGCACCGCCATCTGATCCCGGTGCAGATATTTTGCCGCCACCCGCGCTACGTCATCCTTCGTCACTGCCTCGATCCCTTTCTGAAAGTTCTCCAGAAAATCCAGCGGATAACCATAAAACTCATACGCCATCTTTTCCTGCAAAACTTTATCCGGAGAATCAAAGCGGAAGACGAACGAATTCAGAATCGAATCCTTCGCCCGTTTGATCTCTTCATCGTCAATCGGACGCTTACTCAGGCCGGCAATCTCGTCATCGAGCGCTTGAATCGATTCGATCGTGGTCGCGCTCTTCGTGCTCACCATCAGCCGCAGTATTCCCTGATGGTCCCACCCAGCGCCGATTCCGCCGCCAACCGCATACGCGAGACCCTTCGTAGTGCGAATGTCGCCAAACATGCGCGACGAAAATCCGCCTCCGAAGGCTTCGTTAAACACCGACGTTGCAAAATAATCGGGATTCTTCCGCGTGATGCCAAGCGCCACCATCTGAATGTGGCTTTGATTGATGTCAGTCTTATCGACCTCGTAATATCCGGGCTTCGCGGGCTCAGGCTTGATTTCAGGATTACTCGCCGCCGCCCCTTTCGCCCACGACTCGAAAGCCTCGCGCAGCTTTGCCTCTATCTTCGCCGAATCGAAGTCTCCGACTACGCCAAGAATAATATTGTTCGGATGAACATACTTTCCGTGCCACTCGACTAGGTCTTGGCGTTTGACCGCAGCAACCGTCTTATACTCGGGCACGCGCGCGTAGGGATTGTTCGCTCCATAGACAAGCTTCGCCGCCTCGCGCCCGGCGATCTGCCCAGGGTCGTCATTGCGCCGCGAGATGCCGTCGTACATCCCCTTCTGCGCGATTTCAATTTTCTCGGCGCGAAATTCCGGATTCCTCAGCAGGTCATCAAACACGCGAAAGACGTCGTCGAAATCGTCTTTAAGACAAGACCAGCTCACCGTCGTCGAGTCGCCGCCCCCACCAGTTTCGACCTTCGCCGCGCGCTGTTCGAGAAAGTCGTCGAGTTGATCACCGGTCTGCGTTTTCGTCCCGCCGGTGCGCCACACCTCTGCGTAAATATCGGTCAGCCCCGTTTTATCGGCCGGAACCGAGCGCTCACCGCCCCGAATGCGCGCTGTGCCATCGATGGTCGGCAGTTCGTGATCTTCCTGAAGAAAAATCACCATCCCGTTCGGCAAAACAAACCGCTTCGGCTGCGCCGGATGAAATGCCGGCAACTTCGGAATCGCGATCTGCTGCCAAGGCTGCGGCGAACTCGCCTGCGTCTGCGCTGCCAGTTGCACATCGCTGAACAAGCTGGTTAAGCCCGCGAAAACGATCAATGCGAAGCAAGAAGTGAGGGCGCGCTTCACTGTCCACCTCCCTGCGGCCCAGCGCCCGCTCCCGGCCGCCCGCCCGTCGGAGGCGCAAACTCAATAATTCCCACCGTCCGGTTATCCGGCGTGAACGTCTTATTCGCCACCCTCCGAATATCCGCCTTCGTGACTTTCTCGATTCGATCGACCGAGCGAAACAGTTCCCGCCAATCGTCATAGCGCGCCTGATACAAACTCAGGTCAGACGCCAGTCCCTCATTCGATCCGAGCGACCGAATCAGGTTCGCTTTCGCTCGCGTCTTGATCATCTTGAGCTCTTCATCAGAAATATCTTCTTTCTTCAGCCGATCAATCTCCGCATGAATCGCATTGCCAACTTCCTGCGTGGTGTGCCCCGGAATCGGAAACGCATAAAACGCAAACAGCTGCGGATACTTCGTTCCCGGCAGCCCCGTAAATCCCGCCGAGTCAGACGCAATCTGCTTGTCGCGAACCAACGCCCGATACAGCCGCGACGTGCGTCCATTCGACATCAAGTCGGCGATCGCGTCATACACCTGATCATCAGTATTCCGGTAATCCGGACGATGGTAGCCTTCGAGATAAAGCGGTTGCGATTGCTCATGCAGCACGACCGTGCGTTCAGAATTCTGCGGCGGCTCAACCGTGGTCGCCGTGTCCGGCTTCGGCCGCGCCGGAATCCGCGAGAAATATCTCTCCACAATCGGCATCGCCTCCGAAGCTTTTACATCACCCACCACGGTCACGACCATGTTCGATGGCACGTAATACTTGTCAAAAAAATTCTGCGCATCGGTCGCCGAAAAAGAATTCAAGTCCGAGATCCATCCAATCGTCGGCCGATGATAGGGATGCGCCGCGAAAGCCTCTTCCGTGAATTGCTCGAGCAACCGTCCAATAGGATTGCTGTCCACGCGCATGCGCCGCTCTTCGATCACCACGTTGCGCTCTTTATAAAACTGCCGCATCACGGGATGCAAAAATCGCTCGGACTCGAGATACGCCCACAGCTCAAGCCGATTAACAGGGAAAGAATAGTGGTAAGCCGTCTCGTCATAGTCAGTAAAGGCGTTCATGCCCTCGCCACCTTCGCCCTCGACGATCTTGCCGAACTCATTGTTATAAGGAGCGGAGAACTTGTCCGCCGCCGCAATCGCATCCTTCCAGTTTTGCTCAAGCTCTTTGAGCTTTTTCTCATCACGATCGACAGGTTTGTCGCGCTCCGCAATGTAAGCCGCATAAGCCGTTTCCACTTTTGCCAGCGCGACTTTCTCGTCGGGATAATCTCTCGTGCCAATAGTGTCCGTCCCCTTGAAGGCCATGTGCTCGAACATATGCGCCAGGCCCGTCTTATCCATCGGATCCTGCACCGAGCCCACATCAACGTGTGTAAAGAAAGAAAATACAGGGGCCTCCGGCCGCTCGCAGATAATGACGGTGAGACCATTGGCCAGCTTCTTGACGGTAGTGCGCTTTTCGAAAGACGCCAGATCCTGCCCGACAGCAAGCGAGCACAGCACAAAACAAACAAGAACTGTCTGTAGAAAAATTACCCGGGATTTCATCCAACCTCCAAAACAACGCCAAAATCCGAAGTTACGTGCTGTGATGGAGGATTGTCAAACGATCAGCCGGCGCCGATCCCAGTCAGGCGATAGTTTGCCTAAAGCCTCTTCGTCGTCTTTGTTGGCTAATGACCTCGCGCTGAGTGCGGATGAAATCGGCTAAAACGAATTTAGCGTCGAACGTTTCCACATATTTGTTGCAACGCAAACATAGATATATTTCGCGTCGGCCCCAATTTGCCCAACCGTACACGGAGCCGATGAACTGGAAGGCGTTGCCAGATTGACGTGAAAACTTTCGGTGGTAAAAACCCCATTGGCATTCACTTGAAGGTTGCCGCCGGTTACGGTATTAATCGTCAACTGGCCGTTTGCGTCGTTGATCATTCTCACATTATTCTGCGAAGTCCCAAAGCCGTTCAGGTCGATGTAAGGCGTAGCTGAATTGTTAGCAGGGTTGCCGACATCAACCGAGCCATTGACTGGGTCGCCATTCAGGTTAACGCTTCCAAGATAGGCGCTGGAACCAACAATGTTGCCCGCGCCGTCGACAGAAAATAACGCATTTCCATCCCTTGCATATTGAATGGCGTATTGCCAGGAAGCGCCCTGGCTATTCTGAATGAGAATCCCTGTGCCGAGAGCTCCGTAGTCCGCGCTATAAACAGCACCAATGTAGTCGCCGTTCAAATGGTCGAGAACGCCCTCCTGTACATCGATGCCATAAGTGAGAACGTTTTTCACTGGATCCACGATGCTGGAAGCAAATTCCGTAGCCGAGAGAAATCCGCGTCCCTGGTTTTGAACGTTGACAAGGATTCCGGAAGAATCGGAGTGTAGGCCATTCTGGCGTACTAAGATATTCAATCCGTCAACTTCGCCAACCTTTCCACCGGTCCACCAATTATCCTTCGCAAAATTGATGGTCATCCCAGTTTGCGCAGTCGCGGGACCATTCACTCCGCTGCCGCGCGCGCTTCCAGTGATCGTCGCCGCTGAGCACGGTTTATTAATACAAGTAAGGTGAACCGGCCCGACAACCAAAGGCGGATGGTCCTTTGGCGGGGGCGTCTGAGCATTCGCCAGCGAACTTAGCGCAAACAAAACCAAAGCCAGTAAGTGCTTCATAAGTCTCCTGGTGACCACAACCAATTCGACATTTCCTCTTACCCTGTTGCGCCAAAAGCCTTGCCAGGCGCACGTTACATCCTAGCTTAAGGGGCAACAGTATAAAAAGAAAAACGCGGCCTCTTTCAAGACCGCGTTCGGTGGTCGATAGTTGCAGGTTTTACTGCGAGAAAGGTACTTACAACTGGCTCATCTTAGCCAAAAACTCACTGTTACTCCCCGCCTTGGCCAGCCGCTCAATCAGCAACTCCATAGCCTCCACGGGAGACAGCGGGTTCAGCACTTTGCGCAGCACCCAGATGCGCTGTAAGTCTTCCTTAGGAATGAGCAACTCTTCCTTGCGCGTGCCCGAGCGCTGAATATCAATCGCCGGGAAGGTCCGCTTATCGACCAGCTTGCGATCGAGAATAATTTCCGAATTGCCCGTGCCTTTGAATTCTTCAAAGATCACATCGTCCATGCGCGACCCAGTGTCGATCAAAGCAGTAGCAATAATCGTCAAAGATCCGCCTTCTTCAATATTGCGCGCCGATCCAAAAAAGCGCTTCGGACGCTGCAGAGCATTCGAATCGACGCCGCCGGAGAGAACTTTGCCTGAGGGCGGGACGATGGTGTTATAGGCGCGCGCCAGGCGCGTAATGGAATCGAGGAGGATGACCACGTCGCGCTTGTGCTCGACGAGTCTCTTAGCCTTTTCAATCACCATTTCCGCGACTTGTACGTGCCGCGCGGCGGGCTCGTCGAAGGTCGAGGAGATTACCTCGCCCTTCACCGAGCGCTGCATGTCGGTGACTTCTTCGGGGCGCTCGTCAATCAGCAGCACCATCAGCACAACTTCAGGATGATTCGTGGTGATCGAGTTAGCAACATTTTGCAGCAGCATGGTCTTGCCGGCCCGCGGCGGAGAAACAATCAGCCCGCGCTGTCCTTTGCCGAGAGGTGTCAGCAGATCCATTACCCGCGCGCTGATATTTTCGCGCACCGTCTCCAGCTTCAGCCGCTCCTGCGGATAGAGCGGCGTCAGGTTGTCAAAGAGAATCTTGTTGCGCGCTTCGTCGGGCGATTCAAAGTTGACCGCCTCGATCTTGACCAGGGCAAAATATTTCTCGCCCTCATGCGGAGGCCGCACTTGTCCGCTGATCGTATCGCCAGTCTTCAAGTCAAACTTGCGGATCTGCGATGGCGACACGTAAATGTCGTCCGGCCCGGGCAGATAGTTGTAGTCGGGCGAGCGCAAAAAGCCGTAGCCATCAGGGAGGATCTCCAACACACCTTCAGCAAAGATGTGTCCTTCTTTTTCACTTTGCGCCTGCAGGATCTTGAAGATGAGATCCTGTTTGCGGAGTCCACTGGCGCCCGGCAGTTCCAAAGATCGGGCGATCTTGGTCAGCTCGGTTATGTTCTTTTCTTTGAGTTCAGCAATGGTCATAGGTTACCTGCGTGGAATTTTTCTCTGGAGGGATTTTCGTTCCCCCGTCGGGGGATGAATTGCTTTGCCGCCGTGCGGGCACACGGCGGAGCTGCTAAGCAGCTCGCCGTTGTGCTTCGGCAAAGTTCTCTGGTTCGCTCAGAATGTCATGACGTTCCGCATCGGCGATCTTGTCAAAAACATCATTCATGGTTTCTTGAATGCGGGTGTTCGGCTTATGAAATTTCCGCGTTGCCTTCGAGGCAAGCTGGCAGAGCATATACCGGTTCCGCAAAGTATGGAGTGCATCAAATACGCGATCAGAACGCATGTTCGGTCTTTCTCCTTCAAAAGGAATAATTTAGGCTGAACCCCATCGTCCACCCCAGGTCGATGGTCGTGTACGATTAGCAACCCTGCATTCGGGCTAGATTCAAAGGAACCTTCAATGGGATTTGCCAGAATTACCCAAATAGATGCCCCGCCGCGTCCGAAAGTTGCTCAATTCTTAAGGAGTTGCCTCTGCGCGGGCGGAGGTCCGTCGGGACCAGCGGAAAACTGCACCAATGTCCTGAGAACGCCTAAGTATAACAAACCGCTAGGGAAGGTCAAGCACAATTTCGGTCGAATCTTCCCGAATCGGGTTACCATCCAGCTACCCGCCGCCTTTGGGTGGCGCACCGATTCATCGCTGCGAAACCACGGCAACTAGACCCGCGATTTAACCGCGGAGGCCGCCACGCCTACTTCAGCGCGCTCAACCGCGCCGACAGCCGCGACTTATACCGCGACGCCGTATTCTCATGCAAAACGCCTTTTTGAATAGCCTTGTCGAGCGCCGAAACCGTAGCGCGATAGGTCTCGCCCGCGACCGCCTTGTCGCCCTTTTCCAGGCTCTCGCGCAAAGTCCGCAGAGCAGTGCGTAGTTGCGATGAATTCGCCCGGTTGCGGGCCGTTCGCTTCGTTGTCTGACGGGCGCGCTTCAGCGCCGAAAAATGATTCGCCATGTGGCTTGATTACCTTCGTTGTCCTGGATTCACCAGGAGGATATTCCGGTGGGAACCGAACCTGTATTCTACGGGAGCAAGTCGCACCCGGTCAAATGAATATGAATTCAGTCGCGCAAAGCCCAGCCAAGAATCCGGCCCGAGATCCAAATCCAATGGACCGGCTCAAGGTCCTCATCAATTCCTCCACGCCCATCGTGGTCATGGAGACGGTCGAGGAAATACGCGCACTTTCGCTGGTGCGCATGGCGTGTTCCGATCTGAATATGGCTCTCTTCGAATGGACAATCGCCGACGGCCTCGTCCGCACCGGGAGCAGCGCAGCACCGCCGCCGCTCAGCCAATCAAGAGCGCCGCTTTCGCCTAGCGCTGACACCGCCGCCAGCCCGAGAACGGCGATGTACAACACCCTCGACCCAGTCCAAGCCCTCGCCAACCTCGAAACCATGACCCTCGAGGCCGTCTTCGTTCTCAAAGATTTTCATCGCCACATGGATAGCCCGGTTGTCGTGCGACGCCTCCGCGACGTAGGCCAGAAATTTTCCGCCAACCGCAGAACTCTCATTCTCACTGCGCCCGCTATCGAAATCCCGCCCGAATTAGTCAGCCTTGTCGAATTCCTAGACCTGCCGCTGCCCGATCGCGACCGCCTCCGCGAAATCATCCGCGAAACCTACACCCGCATGGCCGGCACTCACACTCTAAAACTTCAGCTCGACGCCACCGGAGTAGACGCCATGGCCGCCAATCTCCGCGGCCTTACCGAAGAGGCCGCCGAACGCGCCATCTCCCAAACTCTCGTTGGCCGCCTGGCGCTTTCGCCCGATTGCATCACCGACGTGCTCGAAGCCAAGAAGGCTCTGCTCAAGCGCTCCGAGATGCTCGAGTTCGTCGACTCAACCGACACCATGGCGAGCGTAGGCGGCTTAGACAATCTAAAGCGCTGGCTCGAACAGCGCCGAGGAGCATGGGACGACGGCGCCCAAAAGTTCGGCCTCGATCCTCCGAAAGGCGTGATCATCCTGGGTACGCAAGGTTGCGGCAAGAGTCTCTGCGCCCGAGCCGTTGCCGGACAATGGAAACTCCCGCTGGTAAAATTCGATACCGCCGCCGTCTACGACAAATTCATAGGCGAAACTGAAAAGCGCATCCAGAAAGTCTTCCAGGTAGCCGAAGGCCTCGCCCCCTGCGTCCTGTGGATCGACGAACTGGAAAAAGTCTTTGCCGGCAGCGGCCCCGACTCTGCCTCCGCTGACGCGGGAGTCTCCTCGCGCCTCCTGGCCTCGTTTCTCTCCTGGATGCAGGATCGCAAGCCCGCCGTCTTCGTAGCCGCCACCTGCAACAACGTCACCGTCCTCCCCCCCGAACTGATCCGCAAAGGCCGCTTCGACGAACTCTTCTTCGTAGACCTCCCCAGCGCCGCCGAACGAAAGCAGATATTCGGCATCCAGTTGACCAAGCGCAAACGCAATCCCACGGATTATGACCTCGATCGAGTAGCGGAAGCCGCTAAGGGATTCTCAGGCGCGGAGATTGAATCGGCGGTGCAGACCGCTCTCTACGCGGCGTTTGCTCGGAAGCAGGAGTTGAGTAACGGCGACCTGCTCACAGCGCTTTCGTCCACGGTGCCACTGTCAGTCACGCGCGCTGAAGAGATAGCGGACTTGCGGGCATGGGCGAAGCATCGGGCAGTGTGGGCCAGCGTCCCCGAGGTTGCGAGCGATGGCGCTTGAGCAGGGAAGCCCGAGGAACGCGATCTCGCTAAGCGCGCCCTGAGCGCCATTGGCCAGTTAACAGCAACGACCGTCTTCAATGGAGCCTGAAACTCACCACGACATTGACGTCGGAAACGACTGGCTCCGATCCGCACATGGCGGGCCTGAATTTCCAGCCCTTCAGCGTTAGCAGAGTGGCATCGTCCATCGACCGGGTTGCGCTGCCGATGAGCCGGATGTCAGTAACGGACCCGTCAGCTTGGACAGTCATGGAAACCGTGGTGTCGCCCGCTAGTTTGTTTTGACTCGCAGACTCCGGATACACCGGGTCCGGCGTCTTTATGGGCACTGCGTGTTTCATGTCAGCGCACTGACGCCGTTCAATAGCCCCTCTCTGGGGAAGGAACAACGTCTGGTCGAAAACGGTGGTCTTCAGATCTTGGACGTTTGCCGTGATAACCACGCTTCCGTTTACTAAGAGTTGAAGCTTGCGTGGATATTGATGGCCTGCAAAGTCGAAGTAGTCCGAGTACTGCTCTTTCCGCCGCTCGTCCGGTGGTTCCTGCCATTCGTCTCTTAAGATCTGGTGCGAGGCAGAATTCACACAGACATCATGCGTCTTAGCTTTGACGTTTTCTTGTTCGACCTTCAGACAGGTGACGTCAATGCCATTTTCTACACGCTGTTTCTGTTTCTTTACTAGAAGACCTTCAGAGTTCTCCGCGAACTGAAGCAAATCTATGAGTTCCCCAATCCGTACTGGGGTGAATCCTATATTGCGGCTTGTGTAGAGCCTCTCGCCATTCCGAATGTTGATTTCCTCGAAGCTGCCCATGACAATCTTGCGCCACCAACGGTCTTTTGCTGCCCATTTGAGCGTCAAATGCCCTTGGGTAGGAACAGCGATTTGCACAACGAAGTCGACACCCATCTCGAATGGGTTAGCTTGATCGTGAAGACTTGCCTGTCGCCTCGCCATGAGGAGTAATTGTTGTGCTGCGGGATCGGTAGCACCTACCAGCGGTGAGAAGCTGCAGAGGAAGAAAGCAATCGCAATTACCAGCTTCTTCATGGGGCGGCTACATGGTAGCACTTGGCATTTCCGCGAACACGAATTCTGGGAAGAATAAGCACCGACGCACCACTTGACCATACGAATTTAAGTCCGCGCAAACATCTCCTCCAGCGTAGTCGAAACCTCCCGAGCATTCTTTGCTGATACCGATCCCAGCATCTTCACCAATCGCTGCCGGTCGACAGCACGGAGTTGGTCCAGCGCTACCTGCCCTTGTTTCCCATGAAATCGCACCGCGACCCGCGTTGGGTAAGGATGTGTGGCCGTGGTCATGGGAGCGATGATTATTGTTCGTAAATATTGGTTCATTTCGTCGGGCGAAATAACCAGGCAGGGACGAGTTTTCTACATCTCGGCGCCTTGCGCGGGATCGAGGACTACGAGCCAGACCTCATCCGGCTGTGGCCCGCTCACCACCGCCACTCTTTTTGGTCGAACTCGTTCGGCTCCGTCCCTCCAGCAGGAGTGCATCGCGGCTAGGGTGGCGAGTCTCGTGTAGTGACGCGCGAAACGCCTCGTCCCATCCCATGCGGGGCTGGCGTCCAGGAGAGATGATGAGGCGATCGAATCCGCATTGCTCGATAATCGGCTTGGGAATGCGAACGCCACGAGAATTGCCAATGCGAACCAATTCGGCTTTCGTGCCGGAACTCCTAAGTAATTACATTGTAACTACCGAGAGGAGGCGTTACCAGTGGAAATTAAATCCGCGGCTGATACTGAGGCCGATTCAATTCACCGGTTCCCGCCCAGCTAATTTGCCGCCACATTCAGCAAAATACTCAGCGGCTCAACGTGTTCCGGCTTTACATACCGATTCACCAAAAAGCGCTTCCCGTCCTTCGCCACGTCATAAGTAAAAACATCCGTGCTGGAAATCGGAGCGCGCCCCTGAATCTGAAACAGTGGCGTGGGTGTACCCGTGGCAAAAGCGCTCTGGGCGTTCACCGGCACTGCCGTCAACATGCCGCTCGATCCAATGTAGTAGATCTCGTTGCCATCTCCACGCCAGCGCGGTTCGGTCCCTCCGCCGCGCGACACTTGCCATTTTCCGGTTGCCGACGGAAATGACGTGACGTAAATCTCCCACACACCAGACTCATCCGAAGCATAGGCTACCCATTTTCCATCGGGAGAAAACTGCCCGTTGGCCTCGCTGCCTTTGCTGGTCAAGAAGCGGGTTGGCTCTCCGCCGGCAACCGGCAGCAGTTCGAGATGCTCGCCCGACACTACCTGATGTATTAAGAGGATCTGTTGGTCGTCCGACGACCATGAAGTGGGAATAATGTCATCCATCGAACTGGAAGGCACAGTGTATCTCCGCTTTTCCGGTTCCAGCCCAGTCGCCGCCTTTAACATCACACCCGGGCCAGCGCTAGCCGCATTGCGGTAAGCCAGCGTCTTCCCATCCCGCGACCACACACCCACCACCTCTTCCGAGGGATCGAACGTGAACCGCGAGTTGCCCGCCCCCGTTGTGCTTTCAATCCAGATATCCACGTTATTCGCCTTCTCGTCGCTAATATCGAGCGCGACGCGAGTGCCATCGGGCGAAAGGGTAGGGTTGTCCATGACTGCCGGTTCGCTGATCCGGCTCAGAACTTTGCCGGAGCGGTCTATCCAGGTTAGTGCGGACTGCGCCGCCCCCACCTCCGTGTTATAGATGACCGTTCCATTCTGCGAGATCGCGAACGCCGCCCAATACGTCGAGGGCTGGAACCCGACCGCATTCGCAATCACCACCGTGCTCGCCGAAACCGTTCCTGCGGAAGCATCAAAAGCCATGCTCACCAACTGCCTTTGCTCATCCGCAAAGTACAAATTGTGCGCATCAAAGCCGAAACTTGAATGGCACAGGACCACAAGTTTTCTTTCCTTACCTTCAAGAGACGATTCATAGATGCCGCTCAAGCGGTCGTCTTTCGCGTTCGAAAAGTTACCCGCCCAAAATAAAAAGTGGTCGCCGTCCCCAAGAAACAGAGGCCAGCGATGCGATTGATCATCTTTGGTCCTGATGCCTTGCGTGACTGGCGCCATCCCAGTTCCATCGGCATTAATGCGATCGATCGGGCTTGACGAATCCGCGGCAAAGATGATCACGCCCTTGCTCCCCCAACTGCCCCCGCGCCCAGCCAGAGCGGTTGCAAGCACTTGCGGTGTTCCACCGGACACCGCCATTTTCTGCAATTTGCCGTTGGCGAAAAACGCGACGTAAGCGCCGTCCGGCGACCAGAAGGGATAACTCGCCCCCTGCGTACCTGGTAGCAGCGTAACGTTCGACGATCCGATCCTCTGCACATAAAGCATGGGCAATGCGGAATTCTCTTCCGGCGACACGAATACAAGCATCGAGCCGTCACTCGACAGCGCCATATGGCTGATGCTCATTTCGTCCGGGACGGCCAGCGCGAATTGCATACGTTTCGTCGGCGCCGCGCGCCGCGCCAGCATCCACGTCAAGCCAGCGACGGCGATCAGTGCGATCGCAATCGACAGCCAGAGAAGCACCGGCAGTCGCCGAGGCCCTGCTACCGCTGCAGCGGCTCGCGCCATGCCGCTCGTCTCGGTCCCAGAGAGTGCGCTCAACGCGAACGACAAATCGCGCGCCGATTGAAACCGCTGCTCCGGATTCTTCTCCAAACACCGCCGTACGATCCGCTCCAACGCCGAGGAAACCATGCGCCCCGGATCCGATAATTCCGGCGGATCGTCTTTCATCACCGCGGTCATGGTTTCCGCCGCCGTGTCGCGCCGAAACGCGCGTGTCCCGGAAAGCATCTCGTAAAGCACCGCTCCGAATGCGAAAATATCCGTTCGCGCATCCGCCACTTCGCCGCGTACCTGCTCCGGCGCCATATAGCTCGCTGTGCCCATCACTACACCGATTGCGGTATGCGGAGTGGTGAGCGTGACTTCGTTCGAATCCGCGCCCATCGTCAGCGCCAGCTTCGCCAGGCCAAAATCGAGAATCTTTATGCGCCCGTCTTTGGTGATAAAAATATTTTCCGGCTTCAGGTCGCGATGGACGATCCCTTTCTCATGCGCCGCTGCCAGCCCATGCGCAATCTGGACTCCGTATTCGATCGTCTTGCGCTGCGGCATCACGCCGCGATCGAGCGCCGCCCGCAGGCTCTCGCCCTCCAGCAGCTCGGAGACGATGAACGGCGAGCCGTTCTGCTCGCCAATGTCAAACACCGCCAGAATGTTCGGGTGATTGAGCGCGGCCACTGCCCGCGCCTCCTGCTCAAAGCGCCGCAGCCGGTCGGCATCCCGCGCAAAGGATTCAGGAAGAATCTTCAGAGCAACCTCGCGTCCAAGCCGCATATCGCGCGCGCGGTAGACTTCTCCCATGCCGCCCGCGCCCAAAGGTGCAACAATTTCGTAGGGACCAAGCTTCGTGCCAGAGGTAAGAGCCATCGGTGCGCCATTATAGCCTTAACCGGAATCCTCGACCGGCATTGAATTTGTTGCGACGATTTGGTGTGGACTGCTGGTCAGCTGGAAATCCAGTGCGCTCTCCCATTGACTCGCCCGTCCGCCCGCGCTAGGCTGGTCTCAAATGGTTGGTAACCGCCCCGTCGTTGGGGTGCGCAATCCGGTTCACTCCGTTCCACCATCCAGCTATCTGCGTGCCAAAAACGCAGCGGAGTGTTGCCCCGAACAAAAATCAACCAGTTCCACATTTCTCTACATCTCATCCCCGCAACGAAAGAGTGAGCCCGGTCAGGCTGCTGGAGGCGGCGTCCCAATCCTGAATGAAAAAAAGCATTGAACTCAGCCCGAACATTGAAACCTTGTTCGGCACGCGCGACGAGAATCTCCACGTGCTCGAAGATGGCCTCAACATCAACATCGATCTCCGGTCGAACCGCATAGAGCTCGAAGGCGCGCCGCGCGACGTAGCCCGCGCCGAACAATTATTCGCCGACTACGAACAACTCCAGAAGGCCGGCCATCAGTTCGTGAATGGCGACCTCAACAGCATGTTGCGCGTCGTCGTAGGCGATCCCAACGCAACTCTTCGCGGATTAGCCGAAGCTGGCCGCCAGCGCTCCTTTGGACGCCGCACCGTCCAGCCAAAAAGTCCTAATCAGCGCCGCTACCTCGAAGCCATCGAAACCCACGATATGGTCTTCGGCGTCGGCCCCGCCGGCACCGGCAAGACCTATCTAGCCGTTGCAATGGCTATCTCCGCGCTTCTCAACAAGCAAGTCAACCGCATTATTCTCGCGCGCCCCGCGGTCGAAGCTGGCGAGCGCTTAGGCTTTCTTCCCGGCACATTGCAGGAAAAAATCGATCCCTATCTGCGCCCCTTATACGACGCCCTCTTTGACATGCTCGATCCCGAGCGCGTCGAACGTTATCTCGAAAAAAATATCATCGAGATCGCGCCCATTGCCTTCATGCGCGGACGCACGCTTAACGATTCATTCGTTATTCTCGACGAGGCCCAGAACACCACCTCCGAGCAGATGAAGATGTTCGTCACGCGCCTCGGATTTAATTCCAAAGCCGTGATCACCGGCGACGTTACGCAGATCGACTTGCCGAGCGCCCGCCGCAGCGGCCTGATCGAAGCCGTCGATATTCTGCAGGGTGTCAACGGCCTCGCCTTCGTGCATTTCGATGAGAGCGACGTCGTCCGTCATCACCTGGTGCAGCGCATCATCCGCGCCTATGACGAACATAAAACGCGTCTGGCCGAACAACAGTTATCGCTGCTTGAGCCGAAGCCCATAGCTCCGCAGCCAACGCCGTCGCTGCCCGAAGAACCGCATCTGCGCAATTGATGAGGTTTGTGTGGCGCGGACACTCTTGTCGGCGCAAGTCGAACGTAAGATCAAAGGCAGCGGACAGAAGTGTCCGCGCTACACGGTTCTACTTGGTCATCTTTCAAAAACGCGTTCCCGGCCTCACCGAACTCGCGGTTGACCGTTTCCTGGCGCGTGCCCGCGGCGTGGTCAAAATAAAGGGTAGCGTCAACGTCCTCCTGACAACGAGCGCCGAGATGAAATCCCTCAACCGCCGTTTTCGCGGAAAAGATAAACCCACCGATGTGTTGTCATTCCCCGCTGAAGCCGGTGCTGCTCGAAAGATTGCAGGCGAGATTGCCATCTCCGCCGAAATCGCAACCAGAAATGCCCGCGCCCTCGGCCACACCCCCGCGGAAGAAGTTAAAATCCTCGTCCTCCACGGCCTCCTCCACCTGCACGGCTATGATCACGAGTGCGACAATGGACAAATGGCAAGGCGAGAAAAACAGCTGCGCGCAAAACTCCGCCTTCCGCTCGGCCTCATCGAAAGAACGGCTTCTGCAGGAACACGCCCGCGCCCAGGGCGAGAAAGCGGCGGCCATAACGCGGCCATAACACGGCCATAACCATAACAATGATCGGCGTCGGCTTCACTCTCGCGCTTCTCTTCGGCCTCCTGACGCTGGTCTCCTACGTCGACCGCCTCTACCAGGAAATCGGCAAATTTCTCTCCCGCGAATTTCAGGACAACATCGACGCCTTCGAGCAAATCGTCGAGCCGCGGCTCGGAGTAGCGCGCACCCGCGCATCGCTCTCCATGGCCATCCTGACCCAACTCGTCACTGCCGCCATCGCCATGATCGTCGGCTTCACCGTCTTTCGCGATCGCGCCTGGAGCGTCTACGAAGTCCTCGAAGCCACGCTCAGCCTGGTTCTCATCATCATTGTTTTTAATCGTCTGCTCCCGTTCGTATTTTTCTCGCGCTCCAACGGACGCTGGCTAGGCCACTGGACGCCCCTCTTGCGCGTATTGATCTACCTCGTCCTCCCGGTTACGCTCGTCCTCGGATTCTGCCAGTCCGTAGCCGCGCTCACCCGCGAACACGCCGACGCGCAACCCGAAACTCCCTCCGAAGCCGTCGACGCCTTGATTGAAGCAGGACAGGAAGAGGGAATTATCCAGGAAGGCGACCGCGAACTGATTCAGTCCGTAGTCGAGTTCAGCGGCAAGACGGTTCGCGACGCGATGAAGCCGCGGCCGGAGATGGTTGCCGTCCCAACCGATTACACGGTCGAAAAGATAGTTGAGCTACTCAAAACCAGGCCGCTTTCGCGCATTCCCGTCTATGAAGGCTCGATTCATCATATAAAAGGCATTCTCCACACCCAGGACGTACTGCAAGTTCCCGACTCCGAAGCGCACACCCGTACCGTTGCAACATTGATGCGCAAAGACGTCTACTTCGTCCCGGAAAGCAAGTTAGTAAGTGACTTACTACGCGAGATGCAGCGCAGTAACATCCGCATGGCAATCGTAGTCGACGAATATGGCGGCGTGGCCGGCCTTGTAACTATCGAAGACCTAGTCGAAGAGATAGTAGGAGAAATCGGCGATGAGCACGAGAAAGCCCAGGTGGTGCAGGACAGCGACCACTCCTACATCGTTCCCGGCAACATGGACGTAGATCGCCTCGATGAACTCTTCGGCATGCGCCCCGAAGGCCACCAATCCTCCACCATCGCAGGGCTGGTAAGCGAACTAGCCGGCCGCATCCCCAAGAAGGGCGAAGTAATTGAAGACGAAGGCCTGAGATTCGAAGTGATCGATTCCACCGACCGCCGAGTGGAACGCGTACGGATCACAACCGCGGAGCCAAAGCAGATGAAGCTGATCTAGGAAGCGGGCGACAAGTGCGGCGTCGCTAGAATTCGGCCTGACATTCGAATAACAAATGCCCAACAGCCCGAATTCGCTTCCGCATCGAAATATCTCCGCAAGACTCTCGATTCTCGCCGGAAACACAATCCAAATCGCCGGACTCGCCGCCGCATGTCTCGCCCTCACTCTGGCGCGATCCATCCGCTCCAGACCCGCCGCCATAGCCACAGTAATGATGATTGCTGCCTGGCTTCTCCTCTACTTTTTCTGCCACGCCATCGCGCACTGGACAGTGGGGCGGATGCTCGGCATTCGCTTCGCTTTCTACACCGTCGGCGGCACCGGCAATCCCGCCGGTTATCCCGCCGGCCTCCGCTGGTTGTTCCAGCATCTCCCGTTCTTTGGCGTTCAGACCGAAAAGGCGTCGATGCAAATGGCCAGTCCAGCAGCCAAGGCAATCATGTGGTCAGCGGGAGTCACTTCTTCCGCAATCGTTCCGGCCCTGGGTGCGCTCTACGCGTGGCGCATGGTTGTTCCCGGAAGCACCGCATTTCTGATTTTTGCGGTTTTGTGGGCGATTGGCACTCTTTCCAGCAACTGGCGGAGCCAGACCGGCGATTTTGCCAAAGCGAGGCGCGCTCTCTCTAAGACCTGACACCAGTCGCCCGTCGCCTGTACCCTATCTGTATGTCTTTCCATTCCGGATTCGTCTGCATTCTCGGCCGCCCTAACGCTGGCAAGAGCACGCTCCTCAACGCGTTGGTCGGCGAGAAACTGGCCATCATTTCGCCGAAGCCTCAAACCACGCGCAACCGCATCCTCGGCATCATTAACGTTCCCAAGCAGAAGGGCCGCGAGGCTGGGCAGATCGTTCTCATCGATACTCCCGGAGTTCACCGCTCCGGCTCCTCGCTAGGCCGCAAGATGATGTCAGAGATTCGCGAGGCGCTCGAAGGTTGCGAACTTATCTTGATGATTATCGATGCCAAGAAAAAGTGGGACGCCGACGATGACGCCGTTCTCGACTTGGCGAAAAAAGCCGGCACGCCCGTTTTCCTGCTGCTCAACAAAATCGATCTGCTCGCCGACAAAAGCAAATTGCTTCCACTGATTGCGCAGTTCCATACGCGGCACGATTTCAAGGAGATCGTCCCCATCTCTGCCCTGAAAAAGAAAGGTCTCGACGAATTGCTGTCGTGCGTGCTGAAAGCTCTACCCAACGGCCCGCGTTATTTTCCCGAAGATCAGATCACCGATCAGCCGGTTCGCTTCATGGCAGCCGAGATCATCCGCGAGCATGTTCTCATGCAGACCCACGAAGAGGTGCCGCACGCAGTCTCGGTCCTCATCGAACAGTTTGAAGAGAGCCCAAGGCTGACCCGCATCGCCGCCATCATTTATTGCGAGCGCGAAGGTCAAAAGGCCATCCTTCTCGGCAAAGGCGGCCAGATGCTGAAGAAAATAGGGACCGCTGCGCGCCTCGATATCGAGAAGATGGTAGGCACAAAAGTCTTTCTTGAGCTCTTCGTAAAGATCAAAGCCGGCTGGCGCGATTCGCGAACCTTCGTAGAAGAGTTGGATTGGCGCCGCCAGTTGCAACAGATCGGAGGACCGCCGGAAACAGAAGAGTAACCCTCAGCGGGAGCACCCCGCCGTCGCCAGATTCAGCCCTTCCCCCGCGGATTCCAAACAATTTAGCCCGGTCAACTCCCAACGGTAATCCGCCGAAGTAATGGATAGCGGTTTCCTGCGAACCGAATAGGTTTGCAAGTTGAGCCCTAAATCCCTAGAATTTGTCAGCGCCTTCCTGCATCTCACTAGGGGGATAGGCTGAAAGCACGCCCGCAGCCGGTTATGGAAGATACGCCCCCATCGCCCGAGCAAACACCGAAGCCGCAGCAATCGTGTGCCTTCGATCCCCAATCGCTCGATCTCAAGCTCAGCGTCACTCTGGCTGCGGATCGCGACGCCGTCGATCCGGTGGTCCGCAGTGTTATGGAAGTCGTGCGGGAATTGAAGTGCGCTCCGGGACGCGAAGATGACATCGAACTGGCGTTAACCGAAGCGCTAGCTAATGCCGTGGTGCATGGTGCGAAAAATGATCCGTCAAAAGTTATCGAATGCGACGTGGCCTGCGACAACCAGCATGGTGTTCTGATCATCGTCCGCGATCCCGGCCCCGGTTTTGATCCCGGCAAAATTCCCGATCCCTGCCACGGTGAGAATATCTATGCCAACCACGGCCGCGGCATTTACCTGATTAATCAACTGATGGATGAGGTCCAGTTTCACAAGAACGGGACTGAGATTCACATGCTGAAAAAATAGGTGAGTAAGAACCAGGAAAAGCAAAATCAGGTGACGGGCGGGAAACCCTTAGCAAAACGTCAGTTCCGTTTTTCCTGTTACCTGCGACCTGTCACCTATAACCTATTCCTTTATAACCTATTCCTTCGCCGCAATCCCCAGGCTCTTCATCTTCCGATACAAGTGACTGCGTTCGAGGCCGAGTACCTCCGCGGTGCGGCTGACGTTGCCATGATTTTCGTCCAATTTTTTTAGAATGTAATCGCGCTCATACGCCGCGCGCGCCTGGTGCAGCGTCGAACCTTCCGTTCCCGCCACACGCCGGCTGCCGTCTCGATGCACCAGCGGAGGAAGGTGCTTGCGCTCAAAGCGTGACGTCGTTGGATTCATAATCACAATGCGTTCGATCACATTGCGCAGCTCGCGGATGTTCCCCGGCCACGCATAGCGCATCAGCGCATCGATCGCATCATCGGTGATCTCTCGCGGGCGCCGGCCATACGCCGACGCAAATTCCTTCAAAAAATGTCGCGCAAACAGCGGTATGTCTTCCTTCCGCTCCCGCAGCGGCGGGACCACGAACGGAATCACATTCAAACGGTAAAAAAGATCCTCGCGAAAATTCCCTTTGGCAATCTCTTCTTCCAAGTCCTTGTTAGTCGACGCAATCACGCGCACGTCGACCGTAACCGTATCGTCACTCCCCACCGTATTGAAGCGCTGCTGCTCCAGCGTCCGCAAGACTTTCGACTGCGTTTTCAGGCTCATGTCGCCGACTTCGTCGAGAAATAAAGTTCCGCGATCCGCCTTTTGAAACTTGCCTTCCTTGTCCGCCGTAGCTCCAGGAAACGACGACTTGCGATGCCCGAATAGTTCGCTGTCGATCAGGTCTTCCGGAATGGCCGCGCAATTCATCTCCACAAACATTTCATCTTTGCGTGCGCTTTGCATGTGGATGGCATGCGCGACCAGTTCTTTGCCCGTGCCCGATTCGCCATAGATCAGCACCCGTCCATTGGTCGGCGCCATCAGCCCAATCTGCTGCCGCAACGCTTTCATCGGAACGCTGTCGCCGACAATTACACTCTTCATCTGCAACTGCTTGCGCAGATCGAGATTCTCATGACGCAACCGGCGTGCGTCAATCGCGTTCTTTACCAGGATCAACGTTTTCTCGAGCGACAGCGGCTTTTCCGCAAAATCGTAAGCCCCCAGCTTCGTGGCTCGAACCGCCGTTTCGATCGTCCCGTGCCCTGAGATCATGATGACCTCAGGCGGGTCGTCCATGTCGCGAATCTTTTCCAGCACTTCCAGTCCGTCGATTCCGGTAAGCCACACGTCGAGCAGGATCAGGTCGAAGCTTGACTTGCGCAACACGTCGAGGCAATCCTCGCCGCTCGGGCTGACGCTGGTCTTATAGCCTTCATCCTCGAGAATGCCGCGCAAAGAATCGCGGATGCTGGATTCGTCGTCAACGATGAGGATGTGTGCCATGGATTCAGTCGTTGGTCGTTAGTCGCTCGTCGTTAGTTATTTTTTGCGTAACGCTCCTTCGAAATACATAAAGAACCGCGAACGACCATCGACGAACGACCAGCGACCGTCCATCAGCTTGCAGCCGGAGCGCTCACCGTTTCTATCGCCACCGGCAGCTCGATCACAAAGCGGCTCCCGAATGGCTTATTTTCTTCCACCCGAATCGAACCATGATGATCCTCGACAATCCGGCTCACAATTGCCAGACCTAGCCCCGTGCCGCGCCGCTTGGTCGAGAAGTAGGGAAGAAACAGCCGTTCTTTCACATCACGCGAAACACCCTGGCCGGTATCAGAGACGATCAGCTCAACCGCGTCGCGACTCGCCACTAGCGAAGTAGATACCGTGATCTCTTTCAGCATCGCGCTCTGCATTGCCTCAGCGGCGTTGTCCACCAGATTCGCCACCGCCCGCTTGATGGCCTCGGGATCGGCCAGCACTGCGGGAAGATCGTCCGCCAGTTCCGTCCGCACGCGAATGCCCTCCAGCCGTCCTTCGAACATCATGAGTGCGCCTTCAACCAGCGTATTTAGACTGGCAGGCTGCGGCCGCGAGGCAGGGAAGCGCGCCAGCGCCGAGAATTCATCCACCAGCGTGCGCACCGTTTCAACCGCATTGCCAATAGTTTCCGCGCAGGTACGGATCACTTCAATCGAGGCAGCATCCGGCGATGAGCCCCGCGTCAAATGTCGATGAATGCGCTCCGCGGAAAGCGCAATCGGAGTCAGCGGATTCTTGATCTCGTGCGCCACCCGTCGCGCCACCTCGCGCCATGCCGCCTGTTTCTGCGCTCGCAGCAAGTCGGAGAGATCTTCGAACACGATGACATAACCCAGTCCCTCGGCCGCGTGGCTCAGCGCGGAAACCGTCACCGCGACATTTAATTTCGTTCGCGGCAGCACGAGTTCCATGTTGGCCGCCGTAATGCCCATGCGATCCGCTCGCCGCAGCAGCGGTTCCAGATCCGCCAGCACATCCGCCGGCAGCACCTCGCGCAGCGCTAGATTCACCAGGTCCGACGGGCTTACGAACTCGCTCCGCTCCAGATAAAACATGCGCGAAAAGGCCGCATTCGCCAGTGTCACGCGGCGCCAGCCGTCAATCGATATCACGCCCGTCGGAATACTCTCGAGCACCGTTTCAATGTAACGGCGACGACTTTCGAGCGCTTCGTTCGCCGCACTTACATCGCGGCTGGAGGCCTCGATCTGCCGCCGGCTCGATTCCAGTTGCTCGGCCATGCTGTTGAACGACTGCACCAGTTCCGCCAATTCGTCGGTGGCGCGTATATCGACGCGATAACTCAATTGCCCCTTCGAGATCGCCTCCGTGCCCGCCGCCAGCGCCGCGACCGGACGGTTGACCAGCTTCGAAAGCAGCAGCGCCAGCCAGGTCGATGCGAACAGCACCACCACCGTCAGCAGAAGCAGATAGCCAATGTAGGTCCGCCGAAATAGCTTTCTCTTGGCCGCCAGTTCGATGTAGCGTTTCTGGCTTTCCTGAATCTGCCGCGCCGTTTCCGCGAATTTTGGCGGAAGCGGAATCGCGACGATCACCGCGCCCTTCGGCAGCAGAGCCGCCGCAACAATATAGTCCGTGGCGCCAACCTGAAAATGTGGGTGTTCTCCACGCAATGCCGGCTGCAGCGGAAAGCTTTTCTTCATGTCCTCCCAGCCCACCGGCATATTCAGACTGGCCGCCACATTGTCTTTCGCCAGGGCAACCGCGAATCCGCCTTGCAGCATCGGAACATATTCCCGCAGCTCTTCCCGGGCAGCAGCAAAATTTCCGCTGGCAAATGCATTTTGAAATTCATCCGTCTGTGCGATCGATTGCGCTTCCGCCGTCGCATTCTGGCCAGCGTAGTCGTAGAGCAGAGCCGACATGGCCGCCGTATCCGCTCGCACTTCTTCCACCGGTTGCGAAAACCATTTGTCGATCGAGCGGTTCATCAGCAAATACGAGAACCAGAACATTGCCATCACCGGCAAAGACGATAGCAACAGGCTGACCACAACCACCCGCCAGCGAAACTTAGAACCAGCTACGCCCTGCCGCCATTCCGCATAAACCTTCAGCAGGTTGCGACCGAGAACTACCGAGAGCGCTACGAAGGCAAAAAAGATCAGCCCGCTCAGCCCGACAAAAAACAGAAGTTCCTGATTACTGTCAGGGCTAAGAAACTTGAGATTGAACGAGGCCTGCCCGACCATAACTGCCAGCAGCAAAAAGGCGCCGATGGCGAGCGCAATGACCAGCTTCCGGCGGCCGGAAGTTTTGTTTTCTTCTCGAATTGGATTCGTCGCAGCCAAGCTTGATGACATTATAGGGCGTTACAGGGCGTCCTTGATCGTCATCGCACCCGGTAAGGGCGCCAACCGCTAACCACAACTGTCTGACGACTCCTCGCCAGCACGAGCGCGCTCCGCACCGCCTCATACGCAGGTTTCGCTCGATATCCGCGGTCAAAAAGCAGCGCCGCGCCCTCCGTATGCTTCGAGTGCGACCCAACCCACGAATATTTGTCTGTGAATCCCCATGTCTGAATCGCCGTGCACCCCTTGTAGGCCAGGCACGCCGCAATAATCTCGCGATAGATGTCGGCCTGGCGTTGCATATCCCCTGGGCTCGCCTCGCCCAGCGCGTCCACCGGCAGCGCAACATCCATCTCTGTAATATGTACCTGCACGCCCAGCGCCGTAAGGCGTCTGATATTTTCCGAGATGGACGCGACATCGGCGTGCAAGTGCGCGACGTGCATCTGCAATCCCACCCCATCAATCGGAACGCCGCGCTGCCGGAAGTCGCGAACCATGGCATAGATCGCGTCCGACTTAGGATTTACAACCTCTGCCTCGGCGTCATTGTAAAAGAGCAACGCCTGCGGATCCGCCTCATGCGCCCAGCGGACACAGCGCTCAATATAAGAGTAAGGTTGCTGCGGGCTATGAGCTGCGAGCTCCGCGCGAGCACGGCCGCTCGAGGATCGGGCCTCGAAGCTCGCAGCTAGTCCATCGCGCCATATCGTGCTGCGCAGTTCTCCCGACCGCAATTCGTCGAACGCCTCATTAACCACGTCCCACGCGAATATCTTTCCCCGGTAATGTCCGACCACCGTCTTAATATGTTTCTCAAGAATTTCCCCCAGCTCCTCCGAACTATATTTTCCCTCGGTCAGCCATTTCGGATTCTGCTGATGCCAAACCAGCGTGTGACCGCGCACCTTCATGCCATGCCGCGTCGCAAAATCGACTACTTGATCGCCTTGAGAAAAATCGTAAGACTCCCGCGCCGGATGCACCACCTCCCACTTCAGTGCGTCCTCCGGCTCCACCATATTGAACTCCCGCGCCAGCGTTGCCGCGTATGTCGTTTCTGAAAGTTGCGCTGGCCGCACCGCCGTGCCGATAAGAATTCCCGCAGAACTTACCGCCTCGCGCAGCGATTGCTCAGGCGGAGGGCCGCCAGATCCCAGATTTAAGCCAGCGATAGCCAAAACATAAACCCGCCAATTCATTGAAGTTCCTCTCCGTTGTAATGCCGTTCAATGGTTTGCTTCGCTGTTACTCTGCCGCAGGAAGGAACTTCTGCAAAGGACATTGCTCACACCGCGCTTGTGACTTTAGGCAGTAATGCTTTCCGACGCCGACTATCAGCCCGTGCATTTCATTAAAGATTTGCACCAGAGCGGTGCGCTCGGATCGGCTCACCGGGGAAGGACGATGACACGATCCAAGTGGACCGCTGACAGCGGCTGCCGAGCGCCAGCTTTCCTCAGATGTAGTCATCGGCTGCAGCGCTTCCTCAAACAGTTGCCGGATTTTTTCGTAGGATGCTCCACTCTCCACAATCCGGTGCCGTTCGAGAATGCGGCGCGTGTAAGCGTCCACCACAAAGACCGGATGATTCCCGGCATAGAGAAGAATCGAATCCGCGGTCTCCGGTCCCACTCCGTTCAGCGCCAGCAGTTCCTCCCGCAGTTCGCGGGTCGGCTGCGCGAACATCCGCGTCGGCGAACCGCCATAACGATCGTCGAGGAATTTTACAAACGTTTTCAGCCGCTGTGCTTTTTGCCGGAAGTATCCTGACGGGCGAATCAGTTGTTCAAGCCGCGCCCGAGGCGTCTGCCGGATGCCGCCAATCGTCAGCACTCCCGCCCGCCGCAGGTTGCGAAGCGCCTTCTCCACGTTCGTCCATGCCGTGTTCTGCGTTAAATAAGCCCCAACGATCATTTCGAAGCGCGATTGCGCCGGCCACCAATGCTGCGGTCCCCAGGCGGAGAATAATGTTGAATAGTAAGTACGGATCGCGACCTGTCGGGTTTCGTTCATGATGCTTGTGAGACTTGAAAAGCGAACGTTCAATTGTAGGACGTCGCTGGCGATTCACCCTTGTTTGGTTGATGGTCCGGATCAAGAACCTAGCCATTCGCGAACGAGAAAATAGTGGCGCGCCCTGGCGTGTTATAAGCCAAAGATACCGGCTCCCCACACCGAAGATCATGGCCGCCTGCGCTCTGATCCCGATCACACGCCGCTTTTCTGCCCACAAATACCGTACTCAACGGACGCAAACCGCAACTCCCGCGAAGTACAGGTACCTAAGTTACTTTTTCGGAATACCCATTGGGTTGACAATTTGTGTCAGTGCGAATGCGTCCTCGCTGATCCTGTCGGAAATCAGCGGTTTCGCATTGGCATCGACCCCGATTTCGCGAGATTACTAGGAGAGATATGTCTCAGCGGCTGGGTGACCTGCTCGTCAAAGAAAAGGTCATTACCCCGGAGCAGTTGGAGCAAGCTACCAAACTCCAAAAGGAGTCGCACACTCGCCTCGCCTCCGCCCTGGTGAAGCTGGGCTTTCTTTCGGACGAGGACGTCACCAACTTTCTCTCCCGTCAATATGGCGTACCCGCCATCAATCTCTCGTACTTCGAAATCGATCCCGCAGTCGTCAAGCTGATTCCATACGAAACCGCCAAGCGCTATCAGATTTTGCCTCTTAGCCGCGTCGGCGCTTCGCTCACCATCGCCATGGTCGATCCCACCAACGTCTTCGCCATGGACGACATCAAGTTTATGACCGGCTTCAATATCGAACCGGTCGTCGCCTCCGAAAGCTCAATTATCACCGGCATCGACAAGGCCTACGGCACCTCCAAAGAAGAAGAGCTCGAGCAAGTGATGCAGTCCATGAACGACATGGGCGAAGCGGCCGATGTCGAAGTCCAGGCCGAACAGCAAGAGGTCGAACTCAAAGAGCTCGAAAAAGCTGCCGACGAAGCTCCCATCGTCAAGCTCGTGAACCTGGTGCTCACCGACGCCGTAAAGCGCGGAGCCAGCGACATTCACATGGAGCCGTACGAAAAAGAATTTCGCGTGCGCTTCCGTATTGACGGCGTTCTGCAGTTGATCATGAATCCGCCGCTCAAGCTAAAAGACGCCATCACCTCGCGCCTCAAGATCATGGCCAAGCTCGACATCAGCGAAAAGCGTCTGCCGCAGGACGGCCGCATCATGCTGAAGATGCAGATCGGCGGCAAGAAAAAGCAGCTCGATTTCCGCGTCTCCACTCTTCCCACCCTTTGGGGCGAGAAGATCGTGCTCCGCTTGCTCGATAAAGAAAACCTGCGCCTCGACATGACCAAGCTCGGCTTCGAGCAGGAGTCACTCACTAAATTCCAGAAGGCTATTCTCAAACCCTACGGCATGGTGCTCGTTACTGGCCCGACCGGATCGGGCAAGACCAACACTCTTTATTCTTCTATCTCGCAGCTCAACCAGGTCGATACCAACATCATGACCGCCGAAGACCCGGTCGAGTTCCAACTCGGCGGCGTCAACCAAGTCCAGATGAAGGAACAGATCGGCCTCAATTTTGCGACCGCGCTGCGCGCCTTCCTGCGGCAGGATCCTAACATCATTCTGGTCGGCGAAATCCGCGACTTCGAAACTGCGGAAATCGCCATCAAGGCCGCGCTCACCGGTCACCTTGTTTTGTCGACGCTCCATACCAATGGCGCGCCCGAAACCATTACCCGTCTTATGAACATGGGTATCGAGCCCTTCCTGGTCGCGACCTCGGTTCACCTGATCTGCGCCCAGCGCCTGATTCGACGGATTTGCAAGGACTGCTCCGAGCCCGTCGAAATGCCCGTCCAGGCCCTGATCGACGAGGGCTTTACGCCCGAAGAGGCCAAGACGGTTCAGATCATGAAGGGAAAAGGTTGCACGACCTGCAACAAGACTGGCTACAAAGGCCGCACCGGTCTGTACGAAGTGATGGAAGTCGACGACGAGATTCGCGAACTGGTTCTGGTCGGCGCTTCGGCTCTCGAGCTCAAGAAGAAGGCGATTGAGCGCGGCATGATCACGCTGCGCCGCAGCGGCTTGATGAAGGTCGCGCAAGGTTGGACCACGCTCGAAGAAGTGGCAAGAGAAACGATTCACTAGAAGCTCCATTCGCTCTTCGCTTTGCGAACGACGAACAGCGAATGACCAATAGCGAATTTGCAATCGGAAATAACGAAGGAAAAGAAAGAAAAATTATGGCTCTCTCATTAAGTGACCTGCTTCGCCGCATGCTGGAGATGAACGGCAGCGACCTCCACATCACCACCAACTCACCGCCGCAAATCCGCGTGCACGGTCACCTGGTGCCACTCGACCTGCCCCAATTGACCCCGTCTGAGACCAAGCAGCTGGCCTACAGCGTGATGACCGATTCGCAGAAGCATCGCTTCGAAGAAAGTCTGGAACTTGATTTCTCCTTCGGCTTGAAAGGCCTTGCCCGCTTCCGCGCCAACGTTTTCAATCAGCGCGGCGCTACCGCTTGCGTCTTCCGTCTCATTCCCTTCGAAATCAAATCCTTCCACCAACTTGGTCTGCCCGCCGTGGTCAGCAAGATGTGCGACAAGCCGCGCGGACTCGTGCTGGTGACGGGCCCGACCGGTTCTGGCAAGTCGACCACGCTCGCTTCCATGATCGACAAGATCAACACCGAGCGCCATGATCACATCCTCACCATCGAGGACCCGATCGAGTTCGTGCACATGAACAAGAACTGTGTAGTCAACCAGCGCGAATTGCACTCGGATACCAAAAGCTTCACCGACGCTCTGCGCGCCGCCCTTCGTGAAGACCCCGACGTTGTCCTCATCGGCGAAATGCGCGACCTTGAAACCATCGAATCCGCCCTGCGAATTGCGGAAACCGGCCACCTCACTTTCGGCACATTGCATACCAACTCCGCGTCCTCCACCATCAATCGCGTGATCGACGTGTTCCCGGCGCATCAGCAATCGCAGATTCGCGCCCAGCTCTCGCTCGTGCTCGAAGGCATCATGTGTCAAAGCCTGCTGCCCAAGATCGACGGCAAGGGGCGCGCCATGTGCATGGAAATTCTTGTGCCCAACGCCGCCGTGCGCAACCTCATCCGCGAAGACAAGATTCACCAGATCTATTCCTCCATGCAGTCTGGACAGGAGAAATTTGGCATGCAGACTTTTAACCAGTCGCTCGCCAACGCCTATTTCCAGAAGCAGATCACGATCGAGACGGCACTTACCCGCTCCAGCAATCAGGACGAGCTACAGGAAATGATTGCGCGCGGTGCTGTGACTGTGAACCGGGGAGGCGCGGCCCCTCTGGCCAAGGGCGCGGTGCCGGGCAAACACTGATGTCGAGTTTCGTATCAACGCATCGCTTCGGCGATGCCGAAAAAGGTTCGTATCAGGGCATCGCTTTAGCGATGCCAAAAGTTCTGTGAATTGAAACGCCCCTTCAGGGGCTGGACACAGGGAACCAAGTTAAGGAGAAGTAACCATGCCGGTTTTTACATTTTCAGGGAAGACCGCTTCGGGCGAGAAAGTTCAGGGAGAGCGTGTTGCCGCCAATAAAGACGGATTGGCGCAGCAGCTTCGCAAGGAACGCATCACGCCCGGCTCCATTCGCCAGAAGGGCAAGGAATTTTCCATGCCCACCTTCGGCAGCGGCAAGATCAAGGTCAAGGAAGTGGCCGTCTTCTTCCGCCAGTTCTCCGTCATGATCGATGCCGGCTTGCCCCTGGTGCAGTGCCTGGAAATTCTCGGCGCCAATCAGGAGAACCCGGCCTTCCAGAAAACGCTGCTCGGCGTCCGCACCACCGTCGAAGGCGGCGCCACCCTCGCGAATGCCATGCGCCAGTATCCCCTCATCTTCGACGACCTCACCACCAACATGATCGAGGCCGGCGAAACCGGCGGTATTCTCGACATCATTCTTCAGCGCCTCGCCATCTACGTCGAAAAGGCCGTCAAGCTGCGCGCGGCCGTCAAATCGGCGTTGATCTACCCGGTCGCGGTGGTTTCGCTCGCCGTGCTGATTGTGGGCGCGCTGCTCAAGTTCGTCGTGCCCATTTTCGCCAACCTTTTCGTCGGATTGGGCGTTGCCCTCCCGCTGCCCACCCGTATTGTCATCGGCATGAGCGATTTTGTCGGCCATTTCTGGTGGGTGCTTTTCGTCGGTGGTGGCGGAATCTTTTACGGCATGAAACAGGTTCGCAAGCACCCGCGCGGCCGCTATTATTTCGACGCTGCACTGCTCAAGTTGCCCGTCATGGGCCAACTCCTTCGCAAAATTGCCGTCGCCCGCTTTACCCGAACCCTGGGCACGCTCATCACCTCCGGCGTTCCGATTCTTGAAGGCTTGGCGATCACCGCCCGCACCTCGGGCAACGCCGTTCTCGAAGAGGCGCTGATGAAAGTTCGCAAGGCCATCGAAGAGGGCCGAACCATCGTCGATCCGCTCCGCGAATGCGGCGTTTTCCCCAACATGGTGACCCAGATGATTGGCGTCGGCGAAGCCACCGGCGCTATGGACGCCATGTTGCAAAAAATCGCCGACTTCTACGAGGACGAAGTGGACGCCGCTACCAAAGATATGTTGGCCATGCTCGAACCGATCATCATCGGCGTCCTCGGCATCAGCATCGGCGGCATCGTCATTTCGCTGTATATGCCGCTGTTCGCCATGATTGGAAAGCTGGCGGGATAGAAAACCCGTCGTTGGTCGTTCGTTGCTGGTCGTTAGGCATAACATTCGCGAGCCAGCGGTTAACTCCGAATTTTGGGATTGACGACAAACCGCGAGCGACTAACGCCTAACGCCTAACGGCGAACGACGAACGACTAACGACCGAACCCATGCACTCCATCTCCGATGAGCGAAACTGGCTGACCTGGCTCGTTAAGGTTCGCATCCTGATCCTGATGGTCTTGCTCGCCATCGAGCTCGCCGTCATTCGCCTCACACCCAGCCCGCTTCCCATCCTGCCCTTCCTCACCGGAATGGTGCTCTGGTTCGTGCTTTCGCTCTTCTTCCTCTTTCTCGTTTCCGTCTGGAGAGAACATCGCCTCCAGGCCATCCTGCAAGTCCTCGCCGATCTCGCCATGGTTACGCTCGTCGTCCACGTCACCGGCGGCATCGACAGCTCGCTCAATTTCCTCTACCCGCTGGTCATCGTCGTTGCTTGCATGCTTCTGCCCCGCGTCTGGGGATACCTGAGCGCCGCGCTCGCATTCATCCTTTTCGGCAGCATTCTCGAGCTCGATTACTACCTCGTCGTTCCCTCATACTCCACCTCGCATCCCAAGCTCAAAGCTCTCCAGGTCGTTATCTTCGTCAACCTGTTCGCCTACTTCGCCATCGCCTACCTCGCCGGACTGCTCATGAGCAAGCTCCGTCAGGTCGATGTGCAACTGAAAGACGCGAGCGGCGCGCTGCGCAACCTCCAGGCACTCCACGAAAATATCGTGCAGTCGATGAGCGGCGGCGTCATCACCACCAGCCTCGATGGGCGCATCACTCTCGTCAACCGCGCCGCCCAGCAGTTACTCGAAATCTCCGAAGCCGAATTGCGCGGCCGCTCCGTTGCCGATCTCTTCCAGGATCCCTTGCCCCATTTTGGGGGAGCCCGCGCCGACGCAGAAGTCCGCTACGTCGCCGTCAACGGCTTTCGCAAAACTTTTCGCGTCCTCGTCTCAGCGCTCAACGTCAGCGCCCGCGGCGACCTCGGCTTTGTCTATTCCTTCGACGATCTTACCGAAATCCGGCGCCTCGAACGCGAAGTCCGCATGCAGGATCGCCTCGCTGCCGTCGGTCGCTTGGCCGCCGCCATTGCTCACGAGATTCGCAATCCACTGACCTCCATCGCCGGCTCGGTCAGCATGTTGTCCGACGCGCCCAGCCTCAGCCCCGAAGAACGCCACCTCCTGCAGATTGTGATTCGCGAATCCGATCGCCTCAACAACATCATCACCGATTTCCTCGCCTACTCTCGCGGCAAGCAATATACCTTCGCTCGCGTGAATCTGATTCCGCTGCTCGAGGACACGCTCACTTTGCTCGAACATCGCCTCACCGCCGAAAACTCCGGCATCAGGCTGCAGCGCAATTTTCCGAAGTCGGAAGCCTGGGTTCTCGCCGACGGCGACAAGCTCAAACAAGTGTTCTGGAATTTCTGCGAGAACGCCATTCGCGCCATGAAGTCAAAACCAAAGGATAAAGGTGGTGTCCTCAATGTCGTCCTCGCTGAACGCGGCTCCGATTGGGAGATGAGTTTCTCCGACACCGGCCCCGGTATCAATCCGCAGCAAACGGAAAAAATCTTTGAGCCCTTCCAGTCGAACTTCGAAGGTGGAACCGGCCTCGGCCTCGCCATTGTCTATCAGATTGTCCAGGCCCACGAGGGCAAAGTCTGGGCGCGCTCCGAAGTAGGCAAGGGCACGAGCTTCGTGGTGCGCCTGCGCAGCATGGATTACGCGCACGACGAGCCGACCGCTCGTCTATCCTTATCCAAACCCGCCTCGGCCGCCGAAGCGTCCCCCGCGGCCCTCGCCGCCAGTGGGGGCCAACGTGGGTAACATTCTCGTCTGCGACGACGAACGCTCCATCTGTGAACTCCTCGACATCGCCCTGCGCCGCGATGGCCACAAAGTCGAAACCGTTACCGGCGGCGACGCCGCTATGCGCAAAATCGACAGTGCGCTCTTCGACGTGATCGTCACTGACATCAAAATGCCGCAAGTCGACGGCGTAGAAGTTCTCCGCCACGCTCACCAGATCTCGCCCGAGTCCGCCGTTATCCTGATGACCGCGGTCGACGACTACGAAGCCGCCGTCGAAGCCGTTAAAGCCGGAGGCGCTACGGACTACATCCGCAAAAGTCCCGGCCTCGTCGACGAAGTCAAACTCGCCATCGCCCGCTCACTCACCAAGGTTTCGCTCAGCCGCCAGAATTTCGCCCTGCGCCGCGACGCCGCCACTCGCAACTCGCTCGACAACATCGTGGGCGTTAGTGCGGCTGTCGACAAACTTAAGCACACCATCCGCACCGTCGCCACCACCAGCAGCACCATTCTCGTTTACGGCGAAAGCGGAACCGGCAAAGAACTCGTTGCCCGCGCCGTTCATACCTGCTCGCCGCGCGCCGGCGAAGCCTTCGTCTCCGTCAACTGCGGAGCTTTCCCGGAAACGCTCCTCGAGAGCGAACTCTTCGGCTACGTCAAAGGGGCATTCACCGGAGCTAACCAGAACCGCCGCGGCCTCTTCGAAGTCGCCGACCAGGGCACCATTTTCCTCGACGAAATCGGCGAGATGACCATGCCCATGCAGGTTAAACTGCTGCGCGTTCTGCAGGAGCGCACCGTCCGTCCCGTCGGAGGCTCCGCCGAAATTCCCGTCGATGTTCGCGTCATCGCCGCTACCAACCGCGATCTCGATCGCCAGGTCACCGAAGGCACATTCCGCGAAGACCTTTACTATCGCCTCAACGTCATTCCCATTCGCGTTCCCGGATTGCGCGAGCGCCGCGAAGATGTTTCGCTCCTCGCCAATCATTTCCTGAAAAAATATGCTCCTGCCGCTGGCAAAAGTATTCACAGCGTCGAAGCGTCGTCGCTGGAAACCCTGACCACCTACGACTGGCCCGGCAACGTCCGCCAGCTGGAAAACACCATCGAACGTGCCGTAGCCCTCGAAACCACCGCCGAACTCCGCGTCGAACTACCCGCCGAGCGTCCCAAAGCCCGCGCCGCCGCCGCCGGAGCTGAAGCCGTCGCCGCCATTACCGTCGGCGCCGGCGCCGTGCTGCCCGAAGGCGTCAACATGGAAAACTATGTAGCCCAGATCGAACGCAGCCTCCTGCAATCGGCCCTATCGCAGACTCACGGCGTCCAGGTCCGCGCCGCCGACGTATTGGGAATCTCCTACCGCTCCTTCCGCCATTTGATGAAAAAATACGAGTTATAACTCAGCCATCAACCATCAGGTATCTTCATATTTGTCATCTTGAGCGGAGCATAACCTTCACGAAGTGAAGGTCACGCGGAGTCGAAAGACCCCTATACGGTTAGTCAGTTAACGGTCCCCTGGTTTCTCCCCCTAACTTCAGAACAGCGAGTTTTAATCGTCCGCGGATGAGCCAACCGCGTCCGCCATTTTCTTCCTTGACGATTACCCCTTTCCAGCTATACTCATGCGTTTACCGAAGTTTTCTGAATTCTGGCTTGAGGGGGCGCGGAATTCGGAGAAGGCGGAATTAGTGTCGCCGCGTACCTCGCTACTTCTCCCCCCGGAGCATGCGGTTCCCGCCGGTAGCACTCCAGTGTGTCGAAAAATACATTTGCTGACCTGCGGCCAGGAGAGATACATGCCAGTAACTCAGCGACTTACTGTTCTGTTTGTATCTTGCGTAGTTCTCTGCGTCGCAGCTCATCAAGCCCACGCGTCGGTCGGCTTCCAGCCCATTTCGCAGGATGAACTCAAGATGACCAGCGAGCCCCATGCTCCCGGAGCCCCCGCCATCATCTTGTACCGTCAGGTCGACCGTGACGACAACATTCATACTCCTCACGAAGACAATTACTTTCGTATCAAGATCCTCACCGAAGAAGGGCGGAAACACGGCAACATACAGATTCCTTTTCTAAAGGAATTGGATAACGTTGTGAATATAAAAGCTCGAACCATCAGGCCGGACGGTTCAATCTCCAACTTTGACGGCAAAATTTTCGAAAAGGAGTTGGTTAAGGAGAGGGGAACGGAACTATTGGCAAAAGTGTTCACCCTTCCCGATGTGGAGGTTGGCTCTATCCTCGAGTACTCCTTTACCATCGACTTCGTCGAACACAAGCTGTTCAGGTCCAATTGGATACTGAGCAACGAGCTATTCACCAGGAAAGCGCAATTTTCGCTGAAGCCCTACGAGGGCACTTACGTGAAGTACACCCTGCGTTGGAGTTGGCACGACCTGCCTCCAGGCGCGGTGCCAAAAGAAGGACCCGACCACATCATAAGGATGGAGGCGAGCGATATACCGGCCTTTCAAGCCGAAGACCACATGCCCCCTGCGAACGAGTTGAAGTCGCGGGTGAATTTTATTTATGAGGAGGGCATCACTCCAGGAGACGAGGCCGATTTCTGGAAACAGTTCGGCAAAAAGCGGAACGGCGAACTGGAAAGCTTCCTCGGAAAACGAAAAGCTATGGAACAGGCCGTCGCTGAAATCGTTTCTCCGAACGACTCGCAGGACGTGAAACTGCGAAAGATCTATGACCGTGTGCAGCAGATTCGAAACAAATCGTACGAGCTGCGGAAAACCGAACAAGAATTAAAGCGGGAAAAAGAAAAGCCGATAGAAAACGTTGAGGAAATTTGGAAGCGAGGCTATGGCAGCGGTGTCCAGTTGACATGGTTGTTCCTTGGCCTTGCGCGGGCTGCCGGGTTTGAAGCTTACGGGTGCTGGGTTTCGAGTCGCCGCGAATATTTCTTTACTCCCAAGACCCTGGAGAGCGCGAAACTAAACTCCAACGTGGTCCTCGTCAAACTCAATGGCAAAGATCTCTATTTGGATCCCGGAGGGCCCTTCACCCCGTTCGGTTTGCTGGAATGGTCGGAAACCGGTGTCCCGGGTCTGCGGCTGGATAGCAATGGAGGGACTTGGATTAGGACCACTCTGCCGGAAGCCGCGGATTCCCAGATCGCGCACCTCGCCAAACTCAAGCTCTCCGACAATGGCGACTTGGAAGGGAAGTTGACCCTTACCTATACCGGCTTGGAAGCGATGTACCACCGGTTGCAGGAACGACACGCCGACGATGTGGCACGCAAGAAGTTCCTGGAAGAGCGCGTCACCTCACAGATCGGAGTTTCCGCCGAGGCCGAACTGACCAGTCAACCGGACTGGGCGAATTCGGAAACGCCGCTGGTCGCCGAATTCAACCTGAAAATTCCGAACTGGACCGCGAACGCCGGTAAGAAGGTGCTCATCCCCGCCGCCATCTTTACCGTTGGAGAGAAGAACGTGTTCGAACATGCCAACCGTGTTCACCCCATCTATTTTGAGTACCCGCACGAGAAGGTCGACGACATAACCATAGAGCTTCCGCCCGGCTGGCAGGTAAGCAGTTTACCCCCGCTCCAGGATCGCGATGGCAAGGTCATCACCTACACTTTGAAGGTCGAACAAAGCCCGGGAACATTGCGGCTAACCAGAAAATTGGCCGTCGACATTGTGTTGCTCGATCCGAAAAACTATCCCGCTTTGCGAAACTTCTACGAAAATATCAGGACGAGTGATGGCGTGCAGATTGTCGCGCTACCGGGAGAGATTCATGCCAGTAACTAAGCGACTCGCTACAAGGTGTACGCTGCTGTTCTTGTTCATCGGTGTTCTCTGTACCGCAACTCATCAGGCCCACGCCTCGCTCGGCTTCCAGGCCATTTCGCCGGATGAACTCAAGATGACCAGCGACCCTCAGGCTCCCGGAGCCCCCGCCATCATCCTATTTCGTCAGGTCGACCGTGACGACAACATTCACACTCCTCACGAAGACAATTACTTTCGCATCAAGATCCTCACCGAAGAAGGCCGAAAGCATGCCGACATCGAAATACCTTTTCTCAAAGAAAATGAGAACGTAGTCGCCCTCAAGGCTCGAACCATTCGGCCCGATGGTTCCGTCGCCAACTTCGACGGCAAGGTTTTCGAGAAGTATCTGCTCAAAGGCAGACTTGAGGGAAGGCAGTTGAAGGTCTTGGCGAAAACTTTCACCCTTCCGGACGTCCAGGTGGGCAGCATCATCGAGTACTCCTACACCATCGATTACGGCGAATACACTCTCTTCAACTCTCAATGGGTTCTGAGCGACGAACTCTTCACAAAGAAAGCCGTCTTCACGCTCAAACCATTCAACGACGACAAGGATGGCGGAACCTGGATTCGCACCACGCTCCCGCAGGCATCGGAATCTCGCATCGAGCGCGCCGGCAAATTGAAACTCTCTGACACCGGAGATCTCGAAGGCAAACTTTCCATCACCTACGTCGGCCTCGAAGCTATGTACCGCCGTCTTGAGGAGCAGCACGCCGACGAAGCCGCCCGCAAGAAATATCTGGAAGACGGACTCAAGGAGCAAATTGAAGCGGGAACAGAAGTCGACCTCACCAACAAGCCCGATTGGACCAGTTCAGAGACGCCGCTAGTCGCGGAGTTCGACCTCAAGATTCCCGGGTGGGCCTCCGGTTCCGGCAGGCGCGTGATGATCCCTGCCGCCATCTTCACCGCCGGAGAGAAAAATGTTTTCGACCACGCCCAGCGGGCTTACGCTATCTACTTCGAGTATCCCCATCTCAAGGCGGATGACGTGACCGTCGAACTCCCGGCGGGCTGGCAAGTAAGCAGCGTGCCACCACCGCAGAATCAGGATGGTCATGTCATTCTCTACACTCTGAAAGTTGACCAAAGCCCGGGCACGGTCCGCCTGACGAGGAAATTTACCGTAGATTTTATGATGCTGGAAGCGAAATACTACACCGCGCTACGCAACTTCTTCCAGGTAGTAAGAACCGGCGACGGAGAGCAGATAGTCCTGCAACCAGGGGAAATCCATGCGAGTAACTAACTATCTACCTAACTGCGTAACTGTTCTAACTCTGCAAGTAACTCGCCACCGGCGATTGGCTGGCGTGTTTCTAATTGCGCTGTCTATCGCCGCCCTTGTGCCACGCGCCGCAGCCAGCAGCGACGCTCCGCAATGGATGCATGCTCTCGTCGGTGTCACTTTGCCTTCCTACGACGACAAAACCGACGCGGTCCTGCTCTTTTCCGACACCAATGTCACTGTGCTTTCCGCGGATAAGATTAAGACCCACGTACGTGAAGCCTACAAGGTTCTGCGGCCAGAAGGACGCGGACGCGGCACGGTGAGTGTCTATTTCGACCCGACCACCAAAATTGCAAACCTGCATGGCTGGTGTATTCCGGCGCGAGGCAAGGATTATGAAGTTAAAGAGAAAGATGCGATTGATCTCTACACGTCGCCTGACGGTGGAGAATTGGTCGGTGACTTAAAGCGCAGAGTATTGCGCGTTCCAGCGCCGGATCCCGGAAATATCATTGGGTACGAATACGAAGTGGAGGAGCGGCCTTTTTGGCTGCAGGATGTTTGGCGTTTCCAGGAAATTGATCCGGTGTGGGAGAGCCATTATTCCCTGCAGCTCCCCCCCGGCTGGATTTTTAAGGCCTCATGGCTTTCTCATCCGGAGGTGAAGCCAGACGAAGGAAGCGGGAACGTATTGCAATGGAAGGTTAGCGATGTGAAAGGAATCAGGCCGGAGCCAAATATGCCGCCGTGGGAGGGCTTGGCGGGTCAAATGGTCGTCTCATTTTTCCCACCCGGTGGACAGAATAACGCGTTTGCCAACTGGCAGAGCATTGGAAGTTGGCTCGGGACACTATATAGCGATCGGATGGAAGCGTCTGGAGCGATGAAGCAGGAAGTAGCCGTTTTAACAGCGGGAAAGATCTCACTGCTCCCAAAGATGCAAGCCATCGCTGCTTTCGTGCAACACGATATTCGCTATGTCGCCATCGAGCTCGGCATCGGCGGCTGGCAACCTCACGCCGCCTCCGATGTTTTCTCCCACCGTTACGGAGATTGCAAAGACAAAGCGACTCTGTTGCGCACCATGCTGAGAGAAATCGGCGTGGAATCCTACCAGGTGGCGATCAACACCGAGCGGGGCTCCGTAACGCAGGACTCGCCAGCGCACAGCGCTTTCAACCACGTAATTCTGGCCATTAAGCTGCCTGACGGAGTGGCGAACGATCCTTCGTTGATTGCAGTGATACAACACCCCAAACTCGGCAAAGTTTTGTTTTTTGACCCCACCCGCGAAATAACACCCTTCGGTGAAATTGGCGGATACTTGCAGGCCAATTACGGATTGCTGGTAATGCCCGAAGGCGGCGAACTAGTCGAGTTGCCGCAACAGCCATCGGCAATGAACAGCATCCAGCGCGTCGGCACGCTGACGCTCGATGCCAGCGGAGTACTGAAAGGCGACGTCAAGGAAGTCCGGCTTGGAGATCGCGCAGCCTACGAGCGCCACCGATTACGCACAGTGACCAAAAACGAGGATCGCATCAAGCCCATCGAAGGCCTTCTCGGTGGTTCGCTTTCCAACTTTCAGATTGCGCGGGCAAGTGTGGTAAACCTCGACCATGCTGATCAACCCTTCGGTTTCAACTACACTTTCCAGTCCAGCAATTACGCTCGCAGCGCCGGCAACCTCTTGCTCGTCCGCCCACGAGTGCTGGGCAGCAAGGGCTCCGGAATCCTCGAGACCAAAGAGCCGCGGAAATTTCCCCTTGAATTCGACGGCCCATCCCGCGATACCGATAGCTTCGATATAGCGCTGCCACCCGGCTATGAAGTTGATGAACTGCCGCCGCCGATCGATGTCGACTACAGTTTCGGTAGCTATCACAGCAAAACCGAAGCCACCGGAAACGTCATCCACTACACTCGTAGCATGGAAATCAAAGAGCTGAGTGTTCCAGTCAGCAAAATGGATGAACTGAAAAAGTTCTACCGCATGATCGCGTCCGACGAGCGCAACACAGCGGTCCTCAAACCAGCGACTGGCGGAAAGTAGATGGATTCGATAGAGAGTATTGGTCGGGGCGCGCGGATTTGAACCGCGGACCCCCTGCGCCCAAGGCAGGTGCGCTACCAGGCTGCGCTACGCCCCGACTGTTACAACTCCCGATTATAAATGATGCATCGATGATCTTCGCGATATCACCATAAGCGGGACAGCGCTTGCCCCTGCGCTCACGTTATAATTTTGTCGGTAGTCATGCCCATTTCACGCTACGCGTTGGTCAACTACGTGCGCAATCCTGTTGGCGAGTTTGTCGAACAACTGCGCCGTGAGCTCCACCCTCCCATCGCCCACATGGCCGCCCATCTCACCATCCTTCCGCCCCGCCAGTTGAGCGGCACCGAAGCCGCCGCGCTCGAATTTCTGGAAGAAGTCTGCAGCCATGTCGTTCCCTTCAGCGTCGAGCTTGGAGATGTAGAAACTTTCCTCCCCACCACCCCCACCGTTTTCATCCAGGTGAAGCGCGCCGCCTATCGCATTCGTGAACTCCACGACCAGGTCTGCGGCAAGGGTTTGCTCTGCGCCGAGAATTGGCCATACATTCCTCACCTCACGATTTTGAAAACCGAAACCGACGATCAGGCTCGCACCGCCCTCGCCATCGCGCGCCAGCGCTGGGCAGAATTTTCCGGCGAGCGCAGCGTTCTGGTAGAGCAATTAATGTTCGTCCGCGAAAAGGACGGCGCCTGGCAAGATGTCGCGCAGTTGCCGTTAGGCCACGGCCAATTATCTTCCAAATCGTAATTTCCCCGTGTCATCCCGGTCTGCGAAACCTGCCCGCTTGACACCACCCCAATAACCCCAGAAAACCCGCAACTAGCGGCCTGTTTCACGGTCCGCCGGTACATGTACTTTCTAGCCGTTGCCATCCTCATTAGCCGGATTACCATAGATTTAACGGGTGGCTGTAACCGCTAGCGCCAGATCCCAGGCTGCGGACTTGATCGAAATTAGATCGCAAATTTAGATCGGAAGAGTCTCTATGCAAATTGGGGTTTATGGATCCGGCTATCTCGCTACCGTCATCTCCGCCTGCCTCGCCGATTTCGGCACGCCGGTTTGCTGCTGCCACGCCGATGGCACCCGTATCATGGATGTCGCCAAGGGCAATATTCCTTTTTTCGAAAAAAATCTTCAGGAAGTAATTCGCCGCAACGTCCGCTCCGGCCGCCTCGTCTATTCCGCCGACCCCGATGAGCTGGCCCGCCGCGCTCAAGTGATTTTTCTCGCCGAAGATTCCGCGCAGGGACTGGAAGAGCTCGTCATCCGGTTGGCTGGCGCAGGTGGCCGCTTCCAGGTGCTCTCCATCGTTACCCCGGTCCGCGTCGGTTCGACCAGCGCCCTTGAAAAAATCCTCAAAGAGAAAGCGCTGAAAACCCTCCTCGTCTGCCAGCCCATGTTCTTCACCAACGGATGCGCCGTCGAAGATTTCAACTGGCCCGATCGCATCATCCTCGGAACCCCCTCCAGCGAAGCCGTCTCTTCGCTCAAACAGATTTTCCATCCGCTGGTCATGCGCGGAGTTCCCGTGCTGGTCACGAATTACGAAACCGCCGAACTGGCTCGCGAAGCGACCACCGCATTCGTAGCCACCAAGATTTCTTTTATCAATGAAATCGCCAGCCTCTGCGAGCATGTTAACGCCGACGCCGTAAGTCTCTCACTCGCTCTAGGCCTCGACAAAAAAATTGCGCCCCGTTGCCTGCAACCCGGCGCCGGCATGGGCGGAATTTTCGCCGAGAGTGACATGGAATCAATTACCGGCCTGGCTCGAGACAATCACGTCGACCTCAAGGTACTGAATGCAGCCCGCGAAGTAAACCTGGCCTTGGCTGACCGGCTCCTGCAAAAGGTCGCTGCCGCGCTCGATACGGTGCAGAACAAAGACGTGGGCATTCTCGGATTGTCCTTCAAACCGCACACCAACTCCGTCGCCGGCTCCGCCTCGCTCCAACTCGCGCAGAACCTGCTTGCCGGCGGCGCTCGCGTGCGCGCCTACGATCCCGTCGCCATTCCCGACGCGCGCCTTCAACTGAATGGCATGGTGAAATATTGCGAATCCGCTTACGGAGTCGCCGAAGGTGTCGACGCTTTAATCGTCGCCACCGGCTGGCCCGAATTCCGCACCCTCGATTTCGCTCGCATCCGTCATCTCGTCAAGCATCCCATCATCATCGACACCAAGAACCTGCTCGACTCCTCGCGTCTGCGCGCCATGGGATTCCGCTACATGGGCGTAGGTCGCGTCTAAAGTCGTTGCCTGTCGCTGCGCCCCGCAACCGTGCCAGCGGCATCGAGATCGAGGCAGGCCGGTTCGAGCATGTCCTAGAAGTACACGCTGAGCACAATGCCAAGCTGGTTCAACTGCTGGTTTGGGCTTTTGCCGGTGTTGTTCTGATGCTCGTAATAGGGATCGAGCTCCAGGTGTTTGCCGAGTGGGAAAAGGCATCCGCCATAGATCGCCGTGTCACTCCATTTCCTGTATTCGCTTTGGTAAAAGAATTCGACGCTAGCGTAAGGCGCAGGGTGATAGGAGCGGATTGCAAATCTCCTTTCAATTTGAAAACGGTTGCGATACCGCCATGAAAAGTTGCCAGTTTTCCAATCGAGATCGGCGCGATTCCGATCAGTGAGCAGAAACCCTCCCTTCATGGGAAAGTGAAGGGTTACCACCGGCTCCATCCGGTTTACCGATGGCGAGTCCGGCGAAGGAAGGTAGCGATACCCATTGGAGAATTCGAGCGGCCGGGATTTGGCGTCGTTCAGATCGAAGGCGGTAACGTTCTTCAGCTTGACCAGAGGCTTCAAATAGAACGTGATACTGGGGCCTATCTCGGCTTGTGTAGGATCTCCGCCCTCTCTCGTCTCTTTGGCCTGCAAGCTGAGTCGCACATCCTGAGTAGCTTTGTAATATATATCAACCTCGGGCAGCAGTTCATCGACCTGCGCGCTGGCGGGCACTCCGAGCAAGGGCACAAGCAGTACTACCCCGAACCAGTAGCTCGCGACACTAATCGAGCTTCCAGCCACTAAGAATAGCCCTCACGTCAAGCGGAATTAGCCGGTCAGCGCCTCTGGCGCGGGTTGAAACCAAGGTACTCGACTTCTGATCGGCGGGTGAATTCCAGTGTTGGTCAACCTCAGCCCGCTCCCGCAATGACACTACCGCGCCGGCGAACTACAACAACCGTTATTCGACGGCACTCCAGGTATTGTCCGGATCAAACTCGGTCATTGCGGTTGCGATTTCTGTGGTGGTCTTACCCAGATCCTTCTGCAGCAACACGCCATCCTGGTTGACGATGAAGGTCATCACTCCCGAATTGCCGTACTCCGCTGGATAGGCGACAAAGGCGAATCCGCCGACCATTTTTCCATCGACGACGTACTCCTTAGCGCCGCCGGGCGCGTGACTACCTTGCTTCTTCAGAATACGAAAGTAGTATCCGTGGAAAGCTGCGTGCGAGTCCGCCTTCACGCTATAACCTTCGTCGGTAGCAAATGCCGCCATCGGTCCCAGCGGACTTCTGGGCTGGCCCTCTGGCGAGTCCCAATACAGCCCGTTCTGCTGGCCGGAGTCGCTGATGAACTTCACAGCATATTGCTTTGCGCCGCCGCCGTCATGGGGTTGGGAAAAATACTCGGCCTGGGCATCGGTCAGCGCGCCACAGATGTCGATAACGGCTAACTCATTCCGACCAATACGACGGGAAAGAATCTCATCCCTGCCCGCCGCCGTGTCGAAGAACCACTGCCCGCTCGCATTCTTTTTCAGAGGAATTGGAAAGGGAAAATTGTCCGCTCCTACAACCAGGACCTGCTCACCATCCGCCAGGTTGCGCCAGCGGTGCATGACCGGATAGACCGCAACGAATCTGTCAACCGCAGCCTTGTCCTGTACCGCGTCGCCAGAGGAGATAATGTCCTTGGCGTCCGTTCCAAAAATCGCCAGCAGGGCGTTTTGATCCCCTGACTTTGCTGCGTCCAGGAGCGCAGTGCCGGCATCGTTCGCCGACGCAAACACTCTGATCGAGGGCTTCTCTGGCTTACTGCACGCGGCCAGGAAAATCAGCAGTGCCAGGAGGATCAGCCAGCTGGCAACCGCGACTCCGTGGATCTTACGCGACATACCGAACCTCCAAACATTCCACTGTCAAACCATTCACCGACCCTACTCAAGACATTTGCCTTGTATATTGGCGGTTTGCTTTTATCGACGGCCGCCCCTGCTTTCCGAACCGCGCGCACTCGCTGATCTCGATTCCCAGCCGCTGCCGCCGCCTCCGCTGAATGCCGATGATTTGCCACTCTTTTCCTGCCCTCCCCAGCCCGATGCGCTTTGGTGTGTATTGTTCGAATTTCCGCTCCAACCACTCCCGGTGTTCTTGTAGACATTACCGTTCGCGGTCGCATACTTGTTGCCGTTGGCGGTTTGACCCACCGCGGCGCTATTGCCGTACTTACCTGACGCACCATAAGCCGAACCGCCGTTAGTTGTGTGTATCTGACCAGTCGTTCCTTGAGAGGTGGTTTGATGCTGGCCGTAAGCGGTGTTACCGTTTTTTGAAACCGCCGAGGCTCCATAGCTCCCGTACGCATTGGATCCTTGCACAGTAGCGGCCGACGCTCCGGTTCTCGGGTTGTACGCTTGACCAGCGCTGGCGCTCCCGTAGCCGTTCGAGACCGTGCCGCCCCGCGCATACGTCCCCGTCGATGGGTTATAACCCGCACCATAGTGTCCAACCGCGGGACCGTTGGAACCGTAGTAGCCACCGTGCCAGGCGGAATTGCCGTAGTAAGAACCACCGCGATATACAACGGTGGTGCTGTGCCAGCCGCAATTCCAACTGTTGTATCCCCAGCCGTATCCGCCGCTCATCATCGCACCCACCGCGATCCCGACTCCGAAAGCAACCACCGCCGCTCCTGCAGGCGGAGGAGCGTAGACGTACCCCGGAACGACATAGGGATAACCGTAAACAACAGCGGGGTTGTACATGGGAACGTAGACCACCTGTGGATTCGCGGACTGGATGACGATGGTCTGCGGCGACTCCTGCTTGACCACGATCTGCGACCCTGACTTCAGGTTTCCCGCAGCTTGCGCTTTGGCACGCAGGAACTGAATAGCGGACATGACATCGGCAGTCTGCGTGTGATACGCCTCGCCAAGCGCGGAGGTCCAACTGAGGTTCTTCGACAAGTCGTCGAGCACCGAAGGAAATTGTGTGAGCGCCTTCACACTGGGATCCCATGCCTGCTGATCCACCGCCTGCAGAAGGGCCTTGCCTGTGAGAGAGCTGTTCTGGTGAACCCAGTCGGCGGCGAACGCAAGCTGGTCTGGAAAGGTCGAAGCCCCCAGAATCTGCGCAACCAGGGAGTCCGGGTAGAGCGCGATGGGAGCCGTAATTTGCTGCAACTCTTCCGCGGACAGAGGCGCCGCTTGTCCCGCTGGCGATCCAGTGGGCGCCGACTGCTGAGCTCCGGCGTCCAATGGCGTTGTTACAACGAGCACCACCAACGAGAGCACCGTTGACACAAGCTGTTTCGCGAACGTTCGGATCATTTTGTTTCCTCCCTGCGGAAGACGATTTCCTTCGAGCCTAGTTTGCTCCAGGCGTACCTTTTCCAGTCGAGGACGTCGTCGAGTTCCCAGGCATTCTCTCTGAGTGCGATCCGCAGTTGCCTTTGTCAGGAGCTTGGGGCTGACAACTGTCGATCGTGCCAGCAGCGGTCTAGAATGCCCGTCCGTCTGCGAACTCTCATATTAGCCGTCTGGTTGCCTCTCGTGCGGCTGGCAGTACTTACAGTTTTCAGTGGGTTGTGGCGGTGGGGATGTTTACGGGAACCTTTCCCGGCAACTTCTACCTGCGGAGGAATAATCCATGAGACGGCGCCGTACACAATTTCTTTCAATTTTCACATGCATGGCGCCGGTTGCCGCAAATACGGCTCAGGTCTTTTCGCGGAACACCTGCTGCGTAGCTGTTCTTCTTGTTGCTGCAACATGCTGCAGGGAGGCGAGTGCGCAAGAGGTTCTACTGCGGCCTGAAGCGCCCTTCAAAGGCCACATCGGTCGCACCGTCAAGGAATCTGCAAAAGATTTCCCGCAGGAAGTTAAGGCTCCGAAAGGCGCGCCGAACATCCTACTGATCCTCACCGACGACGTCGGATTTGGCGCCAGTGGCACGTTTGGTGGTCCTATCCCGACGCCAACGTTCGATCGCTTAGCCAGGAATGGTCTTCGCTACACGCAATTCCACACGACCGCGCTCTGCTCGCCAACCCGCGCAGCCTTACTCACAGGCCGCAACCACCACTCTGCCAATACTGGCATCATCATGGAAGGCGGCACCGGATTCCCTGGCTACAACTCGCTGATGTCGAAGAGCGTCGGGTCGTTCGCGGAGGTGCTAAGACAGAATGGCTACAATACCGCCTGGTACGGCAAGAACCACAACGTACCAGACTGGCACAACAGCCAGGCCGGGCCATTTGATCTCTGGCCCACAGGGCTGGGCTTTGAATACCTCTATGGCTTTATCGGTGGCGACACGAGCATGTGGGCACCCGCCATCTTTGAGAACATCAAGCCCATCGAGCCACCTCACGACCAGAAGGATTATTTCTTTGACCATGACATGGCTGACCACGCCATCGCTCGAATTCAAATGTTGCACGCCGTGGCTCCCGACAAACCTTGGCTGGCATATTTCGCTCCAGGCACCGCCCACGCCCCGCACCATGCGCCGAAAGATGTGATTGCCAAGTTCAAAGGGCAATTTGATCAGGGTTGGGACAAGGTCCGCGAAGAAACGATGGCGCGGCAAAAATCTCTGGGCATCATTCCAGCCGACACGAAGTTAACCGAGCGCTCTGCGGGCATCCCCGCGTGGGATGCGCTTGATGCCGACCACAAGAAAGTCTATGCCCACATGATGGAAGTGTATGCCGCCGCGCTTTTCAATTGTGATAACGAGATTGGCCGCGTACTCGATGCTATCGAAGAATTGGGCGAACTAGACAACACCTTGGTGATCTACAGATAAGTGATTCCGACCAGAAAGCGATAGAAAAAGCTGAGGCGGGACCTCGCGATTAGCGACTGAGCGGAACATCCGCTTGGGCTCGCTGTCACCACTCCGGGCCTTGGCGGGTCGGGTAGAGTCCGGTTACGGCCATCACTTCGGTTCATAGGAACAATAAATAATGTTGATCTGACTGACGCACGGTCTTTCTTTCGTTCCGTTATGAGTAGGTCCGAGGCGGCCACCCAGGAAACTGATCGCGGACGTTCAGCCCGAGCTAATCAATACTGTCAGCCTTGCCAGTGGTAACTCAAGCGCAGGACTCGTAGCGTACACGCATCCGTACGCTTGGGGACAAAACTTCGCATGAAACGAAAGAACGGAAGCGAAGCACGCCCCGCATCGGCAAGTTCGCTCCTGAGACACTCGATGTGGGTGTTGCTCGCCTTGGCTGGAGTTATTGCGGTTCTGGCAGTCGTGTTTCGCGCGTCCCTTCCTTCGTCCGCCAGCAGCGTGGAAGCGAGCCAGTCCGCGAGCCAAGCTGCTGAGTTCGCGGCTTTCGCCCCAACCATTCCCAACACGGTTGCAGTTCGCGCGCCGCCACCAGAGCGGATGGTATGGATTTCCGGTGGTGAGTTTTCGATGGGCGCGTTAGATCCGCGCGCCAGTGATCAAGTTGCCATGCACGGAGCGGATGATGCGCGCCCCATTCACCGCGTCTTTGTGGATGGCTTCTGGATGGATAAGACCGACGTCACCAACGAGGAGTTTGCCCGGTTCGTAAAGGCAACCGGTTACGTGACCATAGCCGAGCGGAAGCCGGCGGTTGAGGACTTTCCGGGTGCGCCACCTGAGAACCTGGTCGCTGGTTCCGTTGTTTTCTCGCCGCCCGATCGTCCGGTGCCGCTGAACAATCACTTTCAATGGTGGTCGTATGTAAAAGGAGCAAACTGGCGCCATCCCGAAGGGCCACAGAGCAACCTAAAGGGACGCGGGAAATATCCCGTCGTGCAAGTGGCCTACGCGGATGCCCTCGCCTACGCCCAGTGGGCGGGCAAGCGTCTGCCAACTGAAGCGGAATGGGAATTTGCTGCCCGCGGAGGTCTCGCCGGAAAACGCTATCCATGGGGCGACGAATTCCGGCCGAGCGGCAAGTGGATGGCGAACACCCACCAAGGTCGTTTCCCCGTCACCGATACCGGTGAAGACGGATACGTGGGGATTGCTCCCGTCGCGCAGTTTCCGCCCAACCGTTACGGCCTGTATGACATGGCTGGCAACGTCTGGCAATGGACGAGCGACTGGTACCGGCCGGATTACTACGCGCAGCTCTTGCTCGCAGGCACCCTGGCACGTAATCCGCAGGGACCGGACTCGTCCTACGATCCTGCTGAGCCCACCGAAAAAAAGAAAGTTCACCGTGGCGGATCGTTTCTGTGCACTGACCAATATTGTTCGCGATACGTCGTGGGCACGCGAGGCAAGGGTGAGGTCAGCACCGGCACCAATCATCTCGGCTTTCGCTGCGTAAAGACAAAGACGACCACTGACACTAGGGAAGCAGTCGCCGCACTCAACATGACCCAATCCGTAATTAAAGGCAGAGAGAAAAAATGAGCGTCAGAACGGCAATCTTAATTTTTGCGAACACTGTCCTGTACTGCGGATCGGTCTTGCAGGCACAGCAGAACCAATCACTCTATGTCCGAGTGATTCCTGAGACGCAAGCCTCCTCTGCGAACTCGACCTTTGATTCGACTCCCGCGATCGGAAACGAAACATCCGCTGACCAAGGTGGCAACCCCTCCCCGCAAGGCGGAACCAGCGCAGGTGGGACAACGCCAGCTCCACCCGCCAGCGACAGCCAATGGCATTTCGAGGTAAGCCCTTATCTCTGGTTTCCGGGGGTGCACGGAACGATCGGCGCGCTGGGCCACGACGTCAACTATAGCGCGAGTCCCGGCGACCTTCTCTCTAATTTTCGTTTTGGACTGATGGGGGCGGTCGAAGCCCGCCGCAACCGGCTTTTGACGACGATCGACATGATGTGGATTCGCCTTGAGGACGACAAAGCGCTACCGTTCCCGAATGTAGGCGCGGTTTCAGCGACCATGAAAGCGACCGAATTCCTCCTCACCCCAAAGGTCGGCTTCCGGCTGATCGATGGAAAAATGATCAAGGCGGATGCTCTGGCAGGTATCCGATTCTGGCACTTCGGAGAGAATGTGACGTTTAATCCGGGCACTCTCGGTTTCGATTTTTCAAAATCACAAAATTGGGTGGATCCGGTGGTGGGTGGAAGAATTCAGACGGCTCTTGCACCGAAGGTTGGGATCGTGGTGGCAGGCGATGTCGGGGGCTGGGGAACCGGCTCCCAGCTCGAATATCAGGTGGCTGGTCTTCTCGGATACAAGGTCAAGCCGAAGTGGACCCTCCAGGCAGGGTATCGCTACTTATATGTCGATTACGAAAAAGGCGGCGGCAGAGACGCTTTCATTACGGCTGCGACATCCGGCGTCATCTTTGGTGTGACCATAACTCTCAAGTGAGTGCACATTTCGTGCCTTCCTGGCCTGGAAGTCGCTGCGAATGACCGTGACGATCAGAAGACGAAGCGACATGAACGATGAAGGAGATAACAATTATGAAGCGAGTTGCAGTCTTGTTGGCGGGTCTGGCGCTCGGTCTCTTCGCAGCGATCAACTCCGCGTCGGCGCAGACCAAGAAGCCTAACATCGTCGTCATCATGGGTGATGATGTGGGCATCTGGAATATCAGCGCTTACCATCGCGGCATGATGGGCGGCCGCACCCCAAACATTGATCGGATTGCCAATGAAGGTGCGCTCTTCACCGATTACTACGCGCAGCAATCCTGCACCGCCGGGCGCGCCGCGTTCATTCTTGGTCAAACGCCATTCCGCACGGGTCTCTTGATGGTCGGTCTGCCTGGTGCCAAACAGGGTCTACAGGACAAGGACCCGACGATTGCGGAGCTGCTTAAAGTCGAGGGCTATGCTACGGCGCAAATTGGCAAGAATCATTTGGGCGACCGCAATGAATATCTGCCCACGGTCCATGGCTTCGATGAGTTCTATGGAATTCTTTATCACCTGAACGCCATGGAGGAGCCTTACGAGTACGACTATCCCAAGATGGCCAGTTTCAAGGAGCGTTTTGGCCCCCGCAATATTATTTCGACGACCGCGACCACTGTGGATGATCCGACCACCGATCCGCGCTGGGGCAAGGTTGGCAAGCAGAAAATCATGGATGAAGGTCCATTGCCGCCACATCCAAATATGGACCCAAAAGCCACGACCAACATGGAGGATATCGAACAGGTACTCGTGCAGCGTTCCACCGATTTCATGGAACGTTCGGTCAAGGCCAATAAGCCGTTCTTTCTCTGGCACAATTCCACACGCATGCATGTTTGGACGCATCTCTCCCCCAAATGGCAGGACAAGAGCGGCTTCGGGCTCTTTGCCGATGGCATGATGGAACTGGACTGGGAAGTAGGCGAACTCCTGAAGAAGATTGACGACCTCGGTATTGCCGACAACACCATCGTGTTGTTCACCAGTGACAATGGCGCCGAAATTTTTTCCTGGCCCGATGGCGGTAACCACCCGTTCCGTGGTGAGAAAGGCGTTACTTACGAGGGTGGATTTCGAGTGCCAATGTTGGTCAAGTGGCCCGGCGTTATCAAGCCTGGCATCATCATCAACGACATGATGGCGCACGAGGACTGGCTGCCAACTCTGGTTGCTGCCGCCGGTGATCCCGACATGAAAGATAAACTCCTCAAGGGCCTGAAGGTGGGCGACAAGACATTCAAGACTCATCTCGACGGTTATAACTTCATGCCTTATTTCAAGGGCGAAGTCGCCGCAGGCCCGCGTCACGAATTTTTCTACTTCAGTAACACTGCGGACCTCATGGCGATGCGCTATGACCAGTGGAAGGTCAGCTTTAAGACCATCAAGGGCAACCTGTTTACCGGCGAGCCCTCAAGCACCCAGGCGCCTATCGTAACCAACTTGCGGCAGGATCCGTGGGAGCGCTACCAGGACGAGTCGATGAACTATGGCAAATGGTGGGGCGAGAAGTTGTGGACGATGGTGCCCGCCACCGTGATTGTAAGCCAGTTCCTGCAGACGTTCGAGGCATATCCACCTAGCCAGAAGAGCGGGGGATTGACGGTCAGCCAATTCCTCGAAGCTGTCCAGAATGGGGCTTCTGGCGCTGGCAAATAACCTGTCATATCACGCCGACGCGCAGTCGGCGAGGAGATCGACCGTCGTGCAGGGCAGGGAGCTTCAGCCTGAATCAGTCTCCAAGGAAGTAGTTGAAACATGCGACAAGCCGGACCGATGAAAACCAAGCAGTCGAATAACCGTCGGAATCATTGAGAGGAGTCTTATGCGACCAACAGCAAGGCACAGCGTGAGGATAGCAGTTCTGAGTCCACTGATTCTCTTGGCCGGAGCGGTATTCATCTCTACCGCGACCGCCCAGAATTCGGACCTTCAGCAGAATGTCACGGAAATCAAACAATCAATGGCGAAGAACAAGCAGGCACTCGCCCAATACGTTTGGAACGAAACCGTCACGATTAGCTTGAATGGCGAACAGAAGAAGCAGGAGCATTCCCAGGTCCGTCTCGGGCCGGATCTAAATCCACAAAAGACTTCGCTGGATTCTCCTGACCAGGCAGCCGCCCCAAGCGGAGGCCGGCTGAAACAGCGCGTGGTTGCAAAGAAAAAGGAAGAATACAAAGATTACGCGGACCAGATGAAAGCGCTGGCCCAGCAATACGTGCCACCGGACAAAGACCTGTTGCAGCAAGCCTATGCGAAGGGAAACATCACACTGGGTTCGGCTGCAGGCAATCCCAATGAACTTCAACTGATCATTCGCAATTACCTGAAACCGCAGGACTCGATGACGCTGGTTTTCGACAAGACGCAGAAAGCCCTCCTGCAAGTCAAGATTGCTTCCTATATGAACGACCCCAAGGATGCGATGAACTTAACGGTGACATTCGAGCGCCTGCCGGACGGGACGAACCACGTCTCCACTCTCGCTATCGACGGGGTGAGTAAGAAAATGAACATTGCCATTCAAAATTCGAACTACCAGCACGTATGAACCTGGACACTTAGGCAGTCACAAACGCTACCTGGCACATCCTACTTATCAGGTTGCTACACAAATGATCGGATTCGTTATCCTCCACTGTCACTTCTATCAGTTCCGTGCACCAGCCATCTGTCGATAGTATCCCGTGCAAGCGCAGACATCTCACGCTGAAACATCAGAGAGAGGATATTTATGATCGGTAGAAGAGCTAGCATTGTGGTGAGTCTTTTAGGACTGTGCCTTTTGAGCCTGGGATCGGCGCTTGCCGCGGATAAGATAAAAGGCAAAGGAGTAATCACCCTGCGCACGGGAGATATCTTGACCGTAGAGACAGACGACGACGCAACTGTATCCGTAATCGTCACAGCTGACACGAAAGTGCAGCACCCCGTAGGACTAGGCGCGCGCAAAAAGCAAGTTGGTCCAGATGTCCTGATCCCCGGACTCAAACTGAAGTTCGAGGGAACGGGTGATCAGAATCAGGTAACCGCGGAAACCATAACCTTTGATCGGGATGATCTCAGCCTCGCGAAAGTGATCCAGGCCGGTTTGAACCCCACCGCTCAACAACAAGCCTCGAACATGCAGACCTACCAAGCCAATAAGCAGGCAACCGACGCACAAATTGCGTCCAACCAACAGGCTAACCAGGCCGCGATCGCAGCGGCTCGGCAGGAGATCGCAACCAACCAAGCCAGCATTGACGAAGTTGCCGCAGCTACCAAGAAACGCTTTTCGGAGTTGGGTGACTTTGTCGTGAGAGGCGAACACACCGTGTACTTTGCCACCGGGGATTACAGCGTTTCGCCCGAGGATCGACAGGCACTTTCAGATTTGGCAAAACAGGCAGTCGCCTACCAAAAAGGCTACGTCCTCCAGGTTGCGGGCTTTGCCGACTCGGTGGGTGGTGCCGCGAGCAATCAAGTGCTAAGCAAGGAACGCGCTCAAGCAGTGGTCGCCTATCTGCTTCAGGAGTGTTCCATTCCGGTTGGCCGCATTGTCGCTCCCGGCGCCATGGGTGAAACCAACCCCGCCGCCTCCAACGAGACTACTTCTGGCCGTGGCCAAAATCGCAGGGCGGAAGTGAAGCTCCTGGTAAACAAGGGCATCATTGCCAGCAACTGACGGCTCTTTCTTTCACATCAAACGGAGGCCGCCAAAAGGCGTGCCTCCGTTCTGCCTTCGATTTACATCCGACACGCGATCACGAAGCAACTGAAAAAGCTCCGGCAGGAGTGCGTTCTAAGAAGTCCAAACCTGCTGCTTTGCCTAACCAGCTGTCTCGTGAATGGGTTGGTTATAATGCTCTATCTGCGGTGGGAGTAGCTCAATCAGTAGAGCATCGGACTGTGGCTCCCGCTGCCAGCCCATTCACTTTTTCTCGCCAGACCCATTAAAAACCAGGCCCCGCGCGGCTTTTGGAACGTTGCCGACAAAAATTGTCCGCTCGCGTACGAACCGTCTTATGCTTTCCTATCGCGTCTTTTTTTGAGCCATCAGGCAGAGTTTGGGCAGAGAAAAAGGGGATTAATGAGTGTAATCGCCGTTAACACTCGTTGACCTTGCCAGAGGGGTTTTGAGTGTAAACGGCCTGATAGCGTCAATTGACGGCCTGCGCAATAATACAAGCCACGAACGATCACAATGAAAAGGCTTGCTGTGTGTTGCTTTTGTTCTTCTACTGCTTCTTGGGCGTTGTACGGTTCTTCGCAGGAAACTAGCACAGTTGCACCCAGAGGTTGCCGTGCGGGGGATTTCGACACCAACTTTCAGCTAATCAATCACCCCGCAAACGACTTCATCATTATCCTTTGACATGCGCAACATGTCGGGGCAAGCATGCTCTCTGGATCGGATCCCCAGCGCAGCATTTCGATGGTACTGCTAACGACCAAGTTCGTTCGGCATTCGCGGGACGGTATTTTGCGTCCTGTCTCGGATCTGGTTTCGTAATTGTGAGGTCAGGAGAGCGGAAGATTATGGATCCCCAGTGGTTGGTATGGGCGAAGAAGTTGCAGGGCATCGCGCAAACCGGACTGACATATGCAAAAGACCCCTTCGACATTGAGCGCTACGAAGCGGTTCGGCTGGTGGCTGCCGAGATGATGGCTGCGAATTCGGGAGAGCAAAGCGCGGATTTCTTTGTCAAACTCCTTAGCCGAGACGTCGGGTATGCGACACCAAAGGTCGATGTGCGAGCCGCCGTTTTCCGCGAAGGACGCATACTTCTGGTTCGGGAAAAGGAAGACGGTCGCTGGACCCTGCCGGGAGGATGGGCCGATATTGGAGATTCGCCCAGCGCCGCTGTCGTAAGAGAAGTCAAGGAGGAGTCCGGTTACGACGTAAAGGCCCGAAAACTTCTGGCGTTGCTGGACCGCAATCTTCACGGGCACCCTCCGATTCCATACCATGCCTATAAGCTGTTTTTTCTATGCGATCTGGTTGGAGGAACCGCCCGTACCGAACAGGAAACGGATGCCGTCGATTTTTTCGCCAGCGACGGCATACCACCTTTGTCTCTGACGCGTGTGACCGCAGCTCAAATTGCGCGGCTTTTTGAACACTTCCTTCATCCAGAATGGCCGACTGAATTCGACTGACGGTTGCGAGATGAACGATAAGGAGCCAGCACCGGGTTCCTGTGCCGTAAGATACTCGAGAAAGTCTCATTTTTGGGAGGCTGGTTAAGCCATTCTCATGGAGGGTTTTGCTATGCCAGCCGCCACTGCGGTCGTCTTCGATCTGGGGGGAACGCACCTGAGGTGTGCCTGCCTCACACGGGAGCATGAGCTAGTCAATCTTACCCAGGGGCGAATAAGGTCCTTTCGAGAAGGATTGTCCCCGTCCGCAATCTGGGACGAACTTCTGAACAAAATTGTCAGTTACGTTTCCAGTTCGTCGAGTCTAGTTGAAGGTCTCGCTCCACTGGCGATTTCTTTTCCTGGTCCGTTGCGTGAGGATGGGCGGATAGTGAACGCACCAACCGTGACCGGGTCGGAGGAGCAGATTCCCGACATTCGAGCGGAGCTTTCACGACGCACGGGTCGAGACGTGTACATTCTCAACGATATATCGGCGGCAGCGCTATATCTGGCTCGACAGAGCCCTTGGGAACGATTCATGGTTATAACGATCAGCAGCGGGATCGGAAGCAAAATTTGTTTTCGCAGTTCGGATAAAAGTTCTGACAAAAGCCCAGGCAAATTAACACTGTTCGACAAGGGGCCATACGCTGGTGAGATTGGCCATCTGTCAGTGGACGAGTCAGAGACGGCGCCGGTATGTGATTGCGGGGGCAAGGGACATCTCGGTGCAATCGCTTCTGGACGTGGTATCGAACTTCTGGCTCGCCGAAAGGCGTCAGCTGATTCGGCTACATTTTCACGATCTCTCTGTCATCTTGAATTTGGCGCTACAGCGAAGACCCTGAATAACGAATCCCACCTCGTACCTTCGATCCGCAAACGAGATGCTTGGGCACTAAACGTACTTGAAGAAGGTTGCAGGCCGCTGTCTCAAGTGCTAAATGCCATAGTGCTGGCTCTCGGGCTGCAGGGGATTTTCATAATTGGCGGGTTTGCCTTCAGCGTTGGGCCGACGTATCCGGAATTACTTTATCGTCTGCTTCAGCTCCGCAACGACTATTCACCTCTGGTCTTTTCCCCTGATATGGTCAAACTCGGCGAGCTAGGTGAGCACGCTTGCCTTCGCGGAGCCGCGGAGTACGCGCTCATGGCGCAAAACGGGCGCATGTGAAGATCGCGATTATTGGCGGAAGCGGGTTCAGCACTCCGTGCTTGATCAAGTTCCTTGACCAGGAAAAAGGTCCGGGCAAAATGGAGGTTGTGCTCGCTAGTCGCTCGCGCAGAAAACTCGATGCCGTAACGAGGGCCTCGAAAATTCTCGTTTCAGGCGACATGGCCATTAGAGCGCAAGAGATCCGGGACAATAGTTGGGAGCAGATTCTCGACGGGAGCGATTGCGTTCTCATTCAGATCAGAGTCGGCGGTTACGAAGGCCGATTATTTGACGAGACATTCCCGCACAAATATGGCTTATGCGGCGATGAAGGACTTGGTGTCGGCGGATTGTCAGCAGGCTGGCGAACCTGGCCAGTAGTCTCAGACATCCTGGATTCGATTACGAAGTTCTCGCCTCTCGCCCTCGTGATCATGCTGACTTCGCCTCTCAGCCTCCTCGTGCGAGCGGCCCTGGCTTATACAAAGCTGAACGTTGTTGGCATTTGTGAACTTCCGTGGACCACGCTACAGAATTTGAGCCGCCAGATGGGCCGACAGACACGTGATGTACAAGCTGACTACTTTGGCGTCAATCATCTCGGCTGGTTTTTTAATATACGATCTTGCTCGGAAGATCTGATCGAGGAACTGGCCAGTAAGGTAGACGAATGTGCGTTCCCCACGGGCAAGTTCCTGCACACTCATCGCTGCTTGCCGACGCGCTACTTAAGGTTGCACTACGAGCCCGAGCAGGTTCTTATGGAGCAGGTGTCACATACACCGCGGGCAGAAACGCTGCGCAACTTTCAAGAGCAGGCATATCGCGCCTATGAGAGCAGTGAGCTGCGTGAAGTCGCATCCATGCTTGAGCAGAGGGCGGCGCCGTGGTATTTGCAGGCGGTGGGACCTTTATTGATGGCGATGTCCGGTCGGCGGACTGAGGTTCCTTTCTTCCTCTCCACTCCGCACGGCTCCTACACTACACTGCTTGAACCGGGTGACGTTGTGGAGACCGCGCACCAATGTACTGATGGCCGGTTATTGCGATTGCCTTTGGCTGGCGCGCTTCCAGAACACGTTGTCGAAAACCTTGTGCCGTTAGTACGATTCGAGCGAACTGCAACTGAAGCGATTATGAGTCGCAAATTCCCGCTCCTTGTGGAGGCACTCTCGCTGCATCCGTGGACCCGGGGAAATGCCCACCTGGAATCCATGGCGAATGAAATTGTGCTTGAGAACAATGCCGTTACGTCCGCACCATTTCAAAGATCCCGATGAAAATCAACCGCTACGATTATCGCTCCCAGTTTGAACGCTTCGAGGACTTCATGGCCGAGATGTCAGCGATGATGCTCGATGGCCGCTATGTCCTAAGCGAAGAAGTTTCTGAATTCGAACGCGCTTTCGCGGCCTATTTGCAATGCTCTTTCGTCGTCGGAGTAAACACCGGGACGGACGCCTTGCTGTGCTCGTTAAAGTCTTTAGCGCTTAGGCCAGAGCACGAAGTTGTGACGCATGCCAATACGTTCAATGCCACGGTCGCAGCCATCTGCCTGGCTGGATTGAAACCATTGCTGGTCGATGCGGATGAAGACAGTTTCTTGATGGACATTGGACAAGCGATTGGGGCAATGACTTCCCAGACACAAGTGCTCTTGCCAGTGCATTTGTACGGGAAACCGACTCCCATGCATGACCTTATCCGCGAGAGTGAAAAGAGAGGCATTTACGTGGTGGAGGACGCAGCCCAGGCTCATGGAGCGCGGCTGGATGGCCGGCGGATGGGAACCTTCGGAACGCTTGGCTGTTTTAGTTTTCACCCCAGTAAGAATCTGGCAGCCGCCGGCGATGGTGGCGCGATCGCTACCAATCGAGCGGACCTAAAGGAACAACTCTCCATGCTACGGTCCTTGGGTCAAGCAGGCCAGAACGATCACCTGCACGCAGGCTACAATACGAAACTCGATTCCATCCAGGCAAAGGTGCTCTCCTGGAAGTTGCCAAGCTTGGACCAGTGGAACGAACAGAGAAGGAAGATAGCCCGTCAGTATCACGAGCGATTGTCCGGCCTGCCTCTCAAGTTTCAGAATTGGAACGAAGGTGAAGAGCACGTATTCCATCTGTTCGGCATCCGTAGCGAAAAGCGCGACGAACTTCTCAGTCACCTGCAATCGAGAGGGGTGGATGCTGTGATCCGTTATCCGGTTCCCATACACTTGCAACCAGCGTTTTCTCAGTATGGATGGCGAAAGGGTCAGTTTCCTGTCGCGGAAGCTCTCGCCCGTGAGCTTTTGTGTCTTCCGCTACGTCCCAACCTTTCGACAACGGAAGTTGACTATGTCGCGGATTCCGTGCGCTCCTTCTTCAAAGGTAACCCCAGCATTCATAGTTAGCGAGTCTGTTAGGTGAATCTTCAATCGGAGAATGTCGATATGCAAGTGGCGGTCGTGGGATGTGGCCGGATGGGGCGCGAAAGAGCACTGGCGGCTGCTTCCTTCGGGGTCAGCGCAGTTTTGCTATTCGACGAAGATGTTGGTCGTGCAACATCTCTTGCGAATGAATGCCCGAAAGCGCGGATTGTGAAAGAGTCCGACGCAGTCTTCAGCGAGAAAATCAACGAGCGAATCGAAGCACTCTTCATCTGTACCCCGCCATTCTGTCGTGGCCCTCTCGAACTTCGAGCGATCAGCTCTGGCATACCTTTTTTTGTCGAGAAACCTATCGGAGTTACAGTCGGTCAAGTGCAAGCCATTCTGGATGCGCTAGGCGAGACCCCTGTCCTGACGGCGGTCGGCTACATGAATCGATACAGGAATTCGGTGTCCCTCGCAAAAGCTATTTTGCAATCCAGGAAGATCATCGGCATCACGGCCCATTGGGCAGGAAAGAAATACGGGGTTCCGTGGTGGGGAGTCATCGAGCAATCCGGCGGGCCGTTCAACGAGCAAGCCACTCATCTGATGGATCTGTTTCGGTATTTGGCGGAAGAAGTGGAACCGCGTTTTGCCGCAGCCCATGCACCGGGAGGTATCGAGACAACGGTGCTTGCTGCTATGCGTTTGTCAGGCGGCGGGCTGGGAAGCTTTCTATACAGCTGTGAGGCAAAGGAGAAGGACATCTTTATTGTTATTGAAACTTCGGAAGGCATGCTCGAACTTCGTGGCTGGGATCTCGACCTTGTGTGCAACACCATTGACGGAAGCCGGCCCGAACCGGAGTCGAAGTCGATCTTCGAAAAAGAAACTCATGCCTTTCTCCAAGCTGTGACCACAGCCAACAGAACTTTTATACTTGCCGATTTTGAAGAGGCTTTCCAGACTCAAGTCCTGATGGACAGCGTTGTGCGAATGATCAGGCCAGGTGTCGCTATTCGCTAATGAATCTTACCGCCTAACTGAACAGCGCACGCATTTGAAGATATGGCAGAGAAGCAATCTCGCGAAGCCACCGGACCGCTGTTGCTGAAGCTTCCGCCGAGAGGTTGTGAACCGACTCTACATGTTCCCGCACACGTCGGTTCTCTGTATATTCGGCGAGCAGGACCGCAGGAGTGTCCGCGTAATCTTCGCAACGCAAAAGCGAGTCGATGTGCTCGCAGTTTGCGAGCAATCTGCGATGCTGTTCCTCAAACATCCGATCTCGTTCGCTCCTGCTGGGTTTAGACAATGACTTGTCCAGCTTACCTACAACCTTTGCTAGTTCGTGCGTACGGCGTTTGATGTGGCGATCGAATTCCTGGTCAGCGGCGGCATAGAGCAGTCGACTGTCAGGCTCAGCGCAGGCTTGCCGAATATTTCGATACCAGGCACGCAGCGCGTGCAAGTTCCCAATCAGCTTTGCCGTAGTGCAGAATTTCCGGCTGAGATCGAAATATCGATCGAGGTCGTATTCGCCACTCAACCCGGTTGGATCTCCCCACGACAACTGATTCTCCGAGACGTCGCGGCGGAGTATTGAACCAGCGGCGACCACGGTTCCAAACTCCAGGTGCACGGGCGCGACGATTCCAGAGTTTCCTCCCAAAAAGATCCGGCGAGATTGCAGCAGGCATCCAGTTGCGTCGCCCATCAGGCTGCCAAATTTGTCTCCGCGTGGATCAAAATTGAAATGGACGACGCCCGATCCGACTTCGCTATGGTCGCTCCGGGAACTGCCGCCGGCCAGCAGAACATCGCAGAAATTAATTGAAGATCCGGCAACCGCTCCCACCATCAGGACGGTGTTTTTCAAGCCCACATTGTGGCCGATTTCCGCGCATTCCTCGAGCACAGTACCCTGACGCAATTCAGCAAAACCGCGCGTCTTGGACCGGGAAAGCAGAACGCAGTTTTCATAGCTCCCGGCGCCAAGAACTACGGAAGGTGCGATTTGCGCCTCATGAATACGAGCTGAACCGGAAGTCCCAATTTGTGCTCCCGCGCCGATGAACGTAGTGGCACCTGTGATCGTGGCATTCATCAGCACTGCACCTGCCGCGATCCGATCCAATCGCACTTCCTCGGAAATATAAACGCGCTCCGGCCCCCACACTTTGACTCCGTTCTGCGCAAGTCGCGAAAGGCGGGTTCGGTTCCCGTGATCGTCGCAAGCCAGGTCCATAGAGATGGTTAAAGCGGTTGGGAACCAATCATTGTAGCGGATGCCAGAATCCAGTCCTCCTCGCTTTGGACAGCTGGCAATACTGCGCCCGCTAACCAGCTCGGTTCTTGGCCGCAAGGCATTATGGAGATATAGTAAGTATCCCGGATGTGGGGCGCGAGATGGCAATCGAAGTGGCATCGCCAAGCGTTGCGAGATCCAAATGTTTCCTTTGCGGTGAGGCCTCCGAGCAAGTGGTCTGGAAGGAGGACGGTGTCGAGGGGTTGCGCTGCGGCTGCGGCATGGTTTACTCGAACCGGCCCACCATCGTCGAACCTTTGGATCTGACGAAAGAATTCCATCCGGATCACTTCTATTCCTTGCCGGCCGAATTCAAGGCCGCATGGGTGGCACGAAACTGTCCTCATGGTCGGCTAGTTGAGATTGGCTGTGGGGCCGGCTTTTTCCTCGCCGCCGCACGCTTCCACGGATATGAAGTGATGGGGCTGGAGCCAAATCCGGCTTACGACCTGCGATTGCAGCAGCAGGACACGCCCGTGGTTCACGAACATGTCGAAGATAACTCTCTGCCACGTCACAGCTTCGATGTCGTGTACCACTGCGATTTGCTGGCTCATTTCCCAGATCCGATCCGCTCTTTGGCAGCCATGTGCGACCTGTTAACCCCGACTGGTGTTTTGTGTTTCGAGGTGGGGTTATTGGGAGGAATTTCGCCGTCCTGGTATAGCCTGGTGGGCCGGATCGGACTCGGACAGCACCTGTGGCTCTACTCGGATAGGGCCCTCAGAAATCTGATGCGAAAAGCTGGACTGGAGATCGTTCGCATTCAGTATTTCGGACTTGCGCCTGAGGTGATTGGTGGAAGAATTCTTGGAGTTCTGGACAAATATCTCCTTCGCCCCGCTCTGCAAACTATTTCTAGCGATGGAGCAGACCACGCGCTCCGAGTAAGACACTCCTGCGTATACTTCCTGCGGTATCGTGCTGGCGCTCTGCTCCCCCACATAGGCCCGCAGACTTTACTGGTCGTTGCCAAGCCCACAGCTAAGCCCACAAATGTTCAATGACCTGCAAAAGAAAAGCGTTGGCCTGGTTGGCGCGAATGGGTTCATCGGCGCCACCATCTTACGTGCTCTGCTTCAACAAGGAATTGTGCCGCGAGCTCTTTGCGGCCCCATCGGAAGTCCACGGTCACTTCCCGACGGCGTCGATTTCGTAACCTGCGACTTGGCCGAGGTGGAGCGTCTGAAATCCTGGGTCACCGGGCTTGAGGTGGTGATTCACGCCGCCGGTCCACCATCCGTACAACGTTCCTTCGAAATGGCAGAGGCATATGTCCGCGTCCAGGTAGAAGGTACCGTTGCATTGCTGCGAGCTTGCCGGATGGCGAAGGTCAAGCGCATTGTCTACATCTCTTCAGCCGAAGTCTATGGGCGGCCAGAGGCCAACCCGGTTGCGGAGACCCATCGATTGCAAGCTCGTTCCCCATACGCAGCCGCCAAGATTGGAGCGGAGAAGATGATCGAAGCCCACGTTGAAAGCTTCGGGTTAGAGGCCGTCATACTCAGACCTTTCTCTATCTATGGACCACACTTTCACTCCGATTCACTCCTTTCCAGAATTGTCTCAACCGCCAAGAGTGGCTGTGTTCGAGTACGCGACCTCCGGCCGGTCCGAGATTATTGCCACGTCGGCGATCTGGCGGTGGCAGTGCTGCAAGCCTGCTGCATCGGAGACGACAAGCTCCGAACCATCAACATCGGCTCGGGAGTTGGTACCAGTGTCGCCGAGTTCGCGGAGCTTGTGCTCCGGACACTGGGCCTGAACATTCCGATAACTGAGGATCCTGATCCGCGGCCCGGACAGTCAGAAATCTTTGAATTGGTTGCCGACATTACGACTGCGCGCGACGTTCTCGGATGGCGTCCCACGACTGCTCTCCTGGAAGGGTTGTGCCTAACCCTTTCAATCGAACACGATAGGATCGAACCCCGCAAGATATGACACAGCGATACTTGGTAACCGGTGCGCAGGGATTCATCGGCCGGCACATGGTCTGCCATCTGTTGTGTCGCTTTCCGGAATACACCGTGCTCGGAGTCGGGCGCTCACCCCAGGAAGACTTGTTCTTTAATTATCCGGTGAGTTGCGGGGGCCGTCGTTTACCTGCATCCCTGCCTGAGTATTTGCGAATTACAGTTGAACCCAGATATCGCTACGTTTCCCTGGATTTAACTTCCGACGATTTTATTGCGATGGTGCGTGATTTTCGTCCCACCAAAGTGATCCACCTTGCCGCCGCGCTGAGGGGTGCTCCCGACGAGGTCATTTTCCAAAACAACGTTCGCAGCACTGCATCATTGCTCCACGCAATTTTGCCATGTGACGTTGAAATGCTCCTGTTCGCCTCCAGCGGTGGCGTGTACGGAAAGCAAGACCATTTTCCGATCGAAGAAACCGCTGCCGTTCAGCCCTTGGATTCCTACTCCCGCAGTAAACTCGCGTCCGAGGAGTTGGTCCGGCAGTTCGCAATTCAGTCTGGCGTCTCGTCCGCTATAGCGCGCATTTTCAATGTGTTTGGTCCGGGACAAGATGACCTCCATTTTGCCGGTCGGATTGCAGGCCAACTGGCCTCAATTCTGGCCCACAAAGCGGAACCCCTGGTTCGAGTAGGCCCTCTTTCAAGTTCTCGTGATTTTCTGGACGTTCGTGACATTTGTCATGGACTGACCATTATTCTGGAATCGAATCATCAGGGAGTCTACAACGTGGGCAGCGGCGTGGAGACTAGTATGGATGCGGTTCTAAGGATATTCCTCGACGCTGCCGGTTTAAGAAAAGACGTACGAATCGAAATCGATGCTACGCGGATTGATCCCGTTCCCCGACATGTTGCGAATATTTCCCGACTCACGAAGAAGGGTTTTGTACCGCAACACTCACTCGAACTCAGTTGTGAGGAAATGTTGGCCTATTTTGACAGGTATGTGCAAACTGCCTAGGGGTGCAAGAAAATGCACACACGTGACAAGTTTCTTGTTCCACCTCTTATCCATGGATTATCCATAGACGCTTCCCAAGATGCGTGTTATCGTGTCGCACCAGTGGGGCAGTTCGCGGTTCCTCGATTGCACTATAAGGTGCGGATAGGGACAACATGACGGGCGCTTTTTGCAAGCTGGTTTCGGCCGATCGTGAACGATCATATTGTGTAAGGCTTGCTCCGGGAATCTCAACAGGTAACGTCAACGAACTCATTCCGGCCATAGACTGCCGCAAGTGTCTGTTGGTCACTACGCCGACTGTTGCCCGCCTTTACGCGAACGAAATCGCCAAGCGACTGATTGAATCCGGCGTCGATCTCAGCATGCTGATACTGGCTTGCTCAGAGCAATCCAAAACTCTTGCCATAGTCGAAGAACTTTGCCAGGAATGTTTTAGAGCCGACCTGGACCGAAAGTCACTGCTGATTGGTTGTGGAGGCGGCGTGGGTACGGATCTCGTTACGATGGCCGCGGCGCTCACGCGAAGGGGCTTGAGTTACATGCGCATTCCCACGACCTTGATTGGGCTGATCGACGCTGGAATTGGGGTCAAGGGAGCTGTTAACCTGCCGAACAAAAAGAGCGCGATAGGCGTTTTTTGTCCCCCGGAATATGTGGTACTGGATCCTGCGTTTCTGAGAACGTTGCCAAGGAAATTGATCTCCGACGGATTGGCCTAGGCGATCAAGATTGCCGTTGCCATGGACCCGACGCTGTTCGAATTCCTCGAGCAGTTTTCGAACGAGCTTTTGAGATGCCCATCGACGGCCGACATGAACAAGCTGAAAGAACTAGTTTCGCGTTCCGCGCTGGGTTTGCTGGAGGAATTGGAGAAAAACCTTTACGAGGACAAAACCTATCGGCGACTTCTTGATTTTGGCCACACATTTAGCCCCCTAGTCGAGTCCATGTCGGACTTTCGGGTCAGTCATGGAGTCGCGGTTGCGGTCGACATCGCACTAAGTAGCGCAGTGGCTTTTGAATTGGATCTGCTTTCCTTCGAAGACCGGAACCGGATTCTCCGATCATTGCGGAACGCAGGATTGCCGATTTATTCTTCGCGGTTGACAGCTGTGAATTGCCTCAAGGCTCTCGAAGAGATCGAGGCTCACCGCGGCGGATATCTAAACCTGGTCGTGCCTTCCGGTATCGGAAGTGCCGTATTCATCACAGAAAGGCGCAGCCTTCCTGTATCGGTGCTACAGCGAGCGCTGCGTTTCCTCGATCAAGAATCTTCTGAGCGCGCATTCTTTGTTCCAGTCAGTGCGTCGCTCGGGCAAGCAGCCCCCTTCGAGTAGGATCAAAAGGGATCGAAAGAGGCCACTCGCGGCGGACCCAGATCACGGCAGATTCCAGGATGACTCCATCTGTTATCACCACGGCGCTCATTATGGCCGGAGGACGCTCATCGAGGATGCGCGCCAGCCGGGGCAGGAAGCACAAAGCTCTGGTGGAAGTCCTGGGCGTCTCGATGCTGGAACGCAACATCCTCGCTCTACTCTCCCACAATGTTCGAGAAATATTCCTGGCCGTTGGTGTTCTCGAAAAGTCAGTTCTGGCATATGCTCGAGGTCGCGGCCAGAGAATCGCGCGAGCCGGTGGCGCCGAGTTGAAACTCTTCATTGAGAAGCATCCTCTCGGTACCATAGGTGCGGCTAAGGCAATCAGGACCGTATCGGACGACCTTCTCATCGTTAACGTAGATAATCTGACCTCTCTCGACCTCACTGCCATGGTTGAGCATCATCGCGCTACCAAAGCAGCGCTGACAGTCGCGACACACACTGAGCCGTTCCAAATACCATTCGGCCAAGTGTCAATCAAAGACGGGGAGATAGTAGACTACCGGGAAAAACCTGTTCTGCCCGTTCCGCTATGCAGCGGCACATACGTATTGAGCAAAACGGCTCGATCAAACATTCCATCCGGCAGACCCTCGAGCGCTCCTGAACTTGTTCACACCCTACTGCGTGAAAAACAGAAGGTGTCGGCTTTTCCGCACTCCTCTCCCTGGATCGACGTGAACGATGCTGCTTCGGTGGCGAAAGCAGAAGAATTGGTCATGGACGATTTCAGGGCCTTCGAACTGTGGCGTCGCCCCGCTACCATCGAGACTGTAACACTGTGCGTGTTGAACAACCGCAGGGTTGCCTTGCTGAGATCTCGGTCGCACCGGACATCTGCTACGGCGCGACTCCCAGTAGTGAGCTTACTTTCACAAAACGACACTCCTCTCCAAAATGCTTATCGACTTCGGAGCGAGCTGTGTTTGCCAGGAGTGGGGAAGCCACATATTCTCGCGTCTTTTGACGAACAGGGGGCTAGAAATACACAGCGAACTCGTCATCACATTTTTGTCGCGGAGATGCCGCCAGATCACGCGCGGGTACGGAGACGCGAAATCTCATGGGTGCTTGTCTCCGATCTTGCTGCAGGCACCCGCAGACACGGCAGCTCCAGAACGATTGCGTATCTCCAACGATATGTCGCGTCGCAAAATCCACATTCTCTCGGTCATTGACGACCTCCACTTCGGCGGTGATGAATATCGTCTGCACGCTTTTGCGCAGTCGTTGGATAAGTGTCGATTTGGTCACACGGTTCTCACCTTGATGAAGGAAGATCGCATGATTGGAGAGAAATATGGTTCCATGAGAGAGCAGTATCTACAGGCGGGAATTCGTGTGATCGATATCGGACAACCAGCGGCAGGAGCCGGCCCGCACCGCGAGAAAGCCATCAAGAATCGGCTGTTGTCCGCTTGGGAAAAGACTCGCAGACTCGCATCACTAATCCGAAATGAAAAAGTAGATGTCCTCGATGTGCACCTTTCACCAGCAAACCCGGTCTGCGCGGTAGCGGCTCGCAATACCCGAATTCCTTTTGCGGTGACTCTCTATCAAGTCAATACGATGCAATCGGCAAAGTTATGGCTGGCGGGGCAGTTCAATCTCGGAAGCGCCGCCATGCTAATCACTGATTCTGACGCCCAAGCCAGGGTTGTTAGCCGATGGCTCATGCGGCGCCCGCCCATACGTGTAATACCAAACGGAACCCCACCGCCTCAACCCGCGCAACCCAAACAGACGATGTTCAAGCTCTTCAATATTCCAGATCGGCCTCTGACGATCATTGGCCAGGTAAGCAGTCTCGTTTCCTACAAAGGCCATATCGTACTACTCGATGCCGCGAAGCGAGTGCTGGAGCGGCATCCGGAATGCTTTTTTCTCATGGTCGGCTATGAGCGTAGTGAGGAAGGCTACCGTGAATTGTTGCTTCGGCACGCCGCTTCTCTTGGAATCGCCGACCAGGTGCGAATCGAAGGTTATCCAGGCCCCATCGGCGATGTCTGGAACATCATTGACATTCACGTGCACGCTTCTCAACTCGATTCCCTGCCAAATGCATTACTGGAGGCAATGTCGCTGGGCAAACCTTCGGTGATTACGTCAGTTGGAGGAATCCCGGAGGTGGTCAAGCACCGAGTGAATGGATTTCTGGTGGCTCCGAACGACTCGAAGGAACTGGCTGAAGGCTTGCTGCTGTTTATGAGCGACTCGAGCCTGCGAGCAACGATTGGCTATGAGGCCCAGAGCACATACGTCAAGCATTTTCGCCCGCAGGTGATGACGAGGAGACTGGAAGAGGAGTTTGAGGACATAGTTCTCGCAGCTCACAAAGGAGCCCATAAATGTTAGACGTTGTTGCCCACAAACATCTGTTTTTGAACCACGCAAACTTATGCATTTCTGGAGATTGTAGTAGAGGAAGTTCTGAAGCCTTCTCGTCCTAAGGGACTGTGTAAGTTACTGATTCTAATAATTCCACAAATGCCACAAATGCCACGATTTGACAAGAATTATGTAGTGGTTCCTGGGCATCGGTGCTCTCTCCAACAATCTCAATATCTGTTGCAGCTTCGCGATTTCTGCCCTTACCTGTTGCGCAATCGATTCCATGCTCATTCTTGGCCCCCAGTTTCGCGATCAGGATTACACGGGCTGTCGCTGGTATTTGGCGTCAACAATCGAGGTGAAGAAATGCGAAGCTTGTGAGCACTGATTGCGGCATCTATCTCGATTGTCAAGCAGTCGCACGGTCGGCGGTCACGACGATTCTGCTTCTGCAAGTCTCCGGCTGACGAGCGTTCTCCAACAAAATGATGATAGGATGCCTCGGGCAGAACAGGCGCAGTGCAAAGACAAATACGATGACGAACAACCGCACAAAAACGCTATGGTTGCCTGCTCTTGTGAGCCTGACCGGTTCAATGTTGTGGCGGTTTATCTTGCAACGATCCTTTCCACAATCGCAGCCACTTTTAAACCACGCAGGGCTTCCGCTCGCCTACCAACTTCTCTGGCTCGCCGCCTTGCCCTTAATTGGCGCATTGAGCGTGCATTTATCTCGCCGCGCCGGAGGCGACAAATTGACCGGCCTTATGGCGGCTCTCTCCCCCGCGATTGTGATGATCCCGCTCTGGCTGGCATTAGCGACCAGGATGAGTCACCCGTCTCCCCGACAGTGGTTCGGCTTGCTTTGCGGCGTGCTGAATTGGATTGTTACGCCCGGTATCGCTCTCTCATTGGGCGCCTGGCCTCTGCTGAGGACCCGGACCCTAAAGAACACAGCCAAATGTCGCTGACTAAATCGTTCTGATAATCAGGTCAGAGGAAAAGTGGCTGGGTTGCACCTCCTACAGTGAACGCCGTAGTGACTGTATTGACCGCGACTGCTACCTGTAGTGGAAGGGGGTGACTATGCCGAATATAAAGAAGGATTCACCGCAACAGCCATCAAAGGAACGTCGCTCTGAAGATGCCATCGATCAGCAATTAGAAAAAGATGCAGATGAAATGGCGGAAGAGGCACAGAAGGTCCAGAAACGGAATGAGGAAGGGCAAGGTATTTTTACGAAGTAGATAAGCGACTTCGCGGTACTCCTTCTTCTACGGACGCGATGCACGCTTCGAAATAGCCCAGGGGGCACAATCGAAGGCATGATTTCGTTCGGGATCGCGCTTGCGTGTTGGCGCTTGCCGGATCTTCGTGCGCTTTTTACTGGCTCCACCGATGCATTCGGTTTTTTCAGGCCGTCATTAGGTTTTCGCGGCACGTTTTTTTCAATTACGGTCTGCTTTCCGCATTTAGGGCAAGGTACGCTGCCCAAACTTGATCACGTCCATCACGGTCGCGATTATCAAAGGCGTGTTGCAGTGCGGGCACTTGATGGGAAATTCCGTGAGGGGCAGTTTGACGCTTCGCCTTGTCCCGGCATTGGGCGTTTCCTCTTCGCCAGATGCGACGGGATAGAATAGCACGGGCTGTGGTTGGTATTTGGCCAAGTAAAATTGTCAGTGAGTGAAATCGCCTTCCATGAGAAGGCCGGTCGGAGTCAAGTCGATTCTTTACTGGCTTCATGGAATAAGGTTTTCTGCTCCCGCCGAGTGGCCGCTGTCGCCATGCTTCCATCCGCACTCTCGAGG